>Ga0209755_10006032_pt1 | contig 13558 bp, 7 predicted proteins | sample TergutCo191P1_FD_187301 | JGI IMG/M metagenome (GOLD analysis project Ga0209755, IMG submission 187301) | Cornitermes sp. P1 segment gut microbial communities from Petit-Saut dam, French Guiana - Co191P1 (SPAdes) (version 2) | ecosystem: Host-associated > Arthropoda: Insects > Digestive system >... | reverse complement strand
ACACCACAATCCTTTCTTCACATAAGGTTGGAGTCATTTATACTATGGAATGATATCCTGAAGTGCATTTGTTGGTTTATTATGTAGCATAAATATTCCTGAATGCTTGAATATGGAACGTACAAACTTTGGAGTCGTTTTTTGAAGCATTAGCAGGATAAAAAAATCACACACTTCCAGCAGGACAATGCATCTGCTGATGCAAACCAGAGAATTTAACACAGGTGCTGTGAGCTGTTTTCACTCCTGGCCATGAATGTGTTAACTTTATGTATCAGGAATTCTCATAAAGTTCACAGAAGAAAACTATGCCCTTTGGAAGCTTTACAGATTAAGGAAGTAACACTGATGTGACTGAATGAATGAATATGTGTGCATGCACATGTACATATGTGCATCCAATTAAAATTTTAATTGTATGGTACAGTACGGTATGGTGTCCTGCTTAAATGAATGCAGGAATAACACTACCTTTGCTTGTACATATTTACACTCAGCCTTTACATAAATAACATTTACAATGTTACATTACAGCATACCTCATTATCTGGAATATCACTTAAAACTGAATTAAAAAGTAATGTTTTGAAATCGCAATAACAAATACTATAATTTCACCTAAAATACACAATGCACAGTTCACACACAGAAGATACCCTTGGCTGACACCTGTGGGTATATTTGTAGCAGAATATGAAAGCTGTCACGGGTTTAGCAGACATAACGAATTCAGCATGTGTGGCAGACTAAATGTATTAAGTACCAGTAATCAATTTATGCTCCTATATGAAATAAAATTGGCTGCTCACAATATTATAATTAACTTATCCATTCATGCTCTAACCAAAAAGTAAATCAGACTGTGACATGACATAAAAAAACTCGGAGAGAAACGATTAATTACAGCTTTGTGTAATTCTTGGATCATGGTAGGATCTTACTCCACTCTTGCATTATAACAGCTATCACAAATCACATGTTTTTCTGCCAACCGGCAGGGAATGTAAACTTATGGTTGATAAAAAAATGTATTATCTGATGCCAAAAAGACACAATTATGAAACAAATGGCATTTTGTGTCAAATAAAACAGACATTCTGCACCCTTGTCTGAAAAATGCAGTAAAATTTATTGTTGCATAAATATATGAAAATAATTTCTAGGGGTGTTTTCTTATGCGTGTTCGCATTTGGCAATGCAGGTGTTTGAAAGATGCGAGGCACGCAGCAGTATTTCAAGTCTGACTATCTGCATTGCTAGTCAAGATATTCATCTTCAGTTCTTATGAGTACCTTACTTAAACACACAAATTTCTGGAACAATGTTGTGTAGCTGAACGTCTGGTGTCATTACAGCATAACAACTTACGTTTCACACGTTTATTCTTGTTCATCAATTAAAGCTTGGCAATGAATATTTTATATATAAATATGACAAATATTTGTAAGTGTAGACGATATGAGATGAACAATGTGTAACAGATTTTCTTACACACTAGAGCTCCATTAAAGATTCATCTAGAAGCAAAAGCTGTATATACTTTAAAATGAGAAAGAACTGAAATGGAGACTGTGTAAATATCAATCAGAAAACTACTACTGCAGCTGCAAAAGCATCACTTTCATTCTAAATTTAAACCTAATGATGTTTACCATTAATCCATTTTATATTCGTGTTTTTACATTCATTTTATGGGACATGAAAGAAAAACACTACAAAAACTACTACAATTAGGGTTTCATTATAAAAGGTATAAAAGACCACTTCTCTGTCAGCATGATGTACTCGAACAATTACCACCCTCCAGGTACCTTACATCCAAGACCCATAATAATGAGTCTGAAATGTTCTCATGTGAAAACAGCTTCATCAAGAGCTTTCTGACCAACCACATGCTGGCTGACTTGGGAATCGAATGTACACTAAGGCGATAGTTTGCAATCAGTTCTAACATCACTTACACTGAGCATAATCATGGCATAATTTATGCAACCCAAACTTTAAAGTTGTAAACACAAACCCTAAATTAAGGATCCAAGAGATGAAATTAATTTTTGTGTCTATAATGGAGGGGGGGGAACTACATCAGGCAAAACTATACATTATGTACATTCGGTTATAGTCAGGAGCACAACAAATGAACATAAAACACAGGAAAATCTCAAACTTAAGAAACCTTAGATCAGGATTATACTATGACCAAAATTTTCATTACGTGTGCAACTCTGCATTGTAATACTGTTTACAATGTAATGCCAAACACTGCTTATAAACTGTAATGATTCTAAGGCTGATGGATGACAATGTCATTGACAATGCAGATAAAGGTTACAAATTCACCATCCAATAAAGCTCCAGAGTTAGTGGAACCAGTCACACAGTCAACTATGTTTCAGAAATATGACATTTCAAACTCAACATGGGTGTAAACATATAACTGTACATACAGATGCTCTTTCAATTACACCAGTTACATAGCATTAAATGGTAAGGTGACTGCAAAGGTATACTGTAAAGATGGAACAGCATTTGCAACCAATGCCAACTTCAGCACAGAGTTGGAAGAGCCATAAAGTTATCAGACAAGATAATGTACATGGGCAAAAGTGTGACCCTGGCATCTCCTGAACATGACAGGATGCTACCCACTCAACTGTGAGATCCATTACATCAATATCACACAGTGACATCACAGTGCTTTCAAGAAATTAGCATCATACCTCATTTTGCAGATATTTGTTTCGAGTTTGCTCCTGCAGAAGACTGTCTGCCATTTGTTTGTATTCAGCCTGCAATGTTTCCAGTTGCTCTTGAAGACCCTCACGTACCGGGACATCCACATTCACTGTCTGCAGGTATACAAAACATTTCAAAATTAATTCAGAAGCAGGGCCTTAATACACAATGAGCCCAGACAATGTAACTAAACTGTCAATGATGGCAGAGGAAAGAGATTTTTCCCTTCTCCAAAGCACCTAGACCAGCTCTAAGACCCACCCATCCTCTTATTCCATTGACAGTGGGGTCACTTTTCCACTTAGGGAAGTGGCAGGGGCAGAAAGCTTTTCATTCACATCCACCTATTGTCAAGATTACAAATCATTTGCATTATACTCTTCCACATGCCTTCATCGCATGCACAGAGACAACTTCAGTTTGCCTTAGGACATGGGACTTTGCATTGACACACTGTGCACCTTATGGGAAGATGCTGTACAGATCTGACAACTTGCGAGATCTGAGGTTCTCATGCAAGTAACTGAAGATTACAGTCTTTTGGCTTGTGACACCATGTATTCAATTACAAGAACTGATGTGTTGGAGAGACCTTCTGCCTTCATCTTCAGGGCCAACCTTGATGATAAAGGCAACAATACAATGTAACTCTCACACTTTCCCCTTCACTTCAAGAACAACAGTCAGTTGAAGTGCACAAACAAATATTTACCTGTGGGGTCACGTGCATATGCTATGCCAAATGTGAGTAGTCTACTGAAGGCCCACATGTACAATCTATCATCATTCAAGAAACGGAAATAATTCAAGGGGCAGAAGAAATTATAAATTGTGCTGCTGGCAGAAAATACAACATTTAATTAAAGTCGTGTAACAGGCTGGATTAAGAAGAAAGAAATGGTACAGGAAAGCAGAGGGTCATCTGTAACAAGAAGATTTAACACCATAAAACAGGAGTTAAACTCTGTGAATATGTTAAGTGACATGTCAGTTCCAGAAAACATCACCAATCAAAATGAGCCAGTTAATAGGTGGCAGAACATGAAATTCAAGTTTCTGACATAAGCCTGGGACAAATGACAAAAATTATATTGTAATACTTTGTGTATCAGGAAAAGAAATGCATGTCCTCTGTGACAGGGCATCAGATGCTGGAAAATATGAGGTTATAGTAGATACAAGCAACGAACACAGCATTTCATCATCTTCATATACATCAAGGATTGTACCCTTTGATCTGTTCCGTCTCCAAAGTTACAACTGTTCTCTCCGTTTATTTGGTCTTCCAATTGTTCTCCTTCCTTGTGGTCTGTAGTAGTATGATTTCAAAGGGATTCGGTTTTGTGGCATTCTTTGCAAGTGGTGAAACCAGTTCCGTCTGTATTCATCTATCTTGTCTAGTATGCCTGTAATCTGTAGTTTGTGAAGTATGTAATCGTTTGTCTTGTGGTCATACAGGGTGTAGCCTGCCAGAGGTCTCAATAACTTAATTTCTGCCGCTTTAATTCTTATGTTTGTGAGGCTGTTAGAGTCCAATTTTCTGACCCATATAAAAATGTAGGTAAAATTGAAGTGTTGTATATTTTCAAAATAGTTTCCGTTCTCACTTTCCTAAAAATAGTTCTCTTAATAATACCTATTAATTGTAAAAATTTTGCGAATTTGGATTCTACATCATTGGAAAATTGGTAAGATATACTGCAACCTAAAAAAGTAAATTGGCTAACTTCTTCTAGTGTTTCCTCGTTTATAATAATTTTTGTTTTCAGGTGATCTGCCCCAACGAAACCAAATACCTTCATCTTTTTTGTGGCAATTTCCAAATTATATTCTTTAGATATACCATATAATAAATAGACTACCTTTTGCAAATTGTCTTCTGTGTCAGAAATAATAAACTGGTCATCTGCAAATAATAGTGTGTTAAAAATTCACTGTTTAAAATATTTTCTACTTTTTAATTTCTGTAACCAAATCTGGATAACCTCACCCAAATATAAATTAAATAAAATGGGAGACAGTGGGCATCCTTGTCTCACCCCTTGGGTAATAACTCTGAAATCTTCAGATATTCCATTACCTGCATTAACTCTTATAATGTTTTCCATACATATTTTCTGAATTATTGTAATTAGGTGAGTTGGAATTCCTTTATGTGACATAGTAGTCCACAATTTGTCTCTGTCCACAGAGTCAAAGGCTTTTTTTAAAATCAATAAATGCAATACATGTGGGAATGTTAAATTCTCTATGTTCTTCATTTATTTGTGAAGCTGAAAATATGCAGTCTACAGAGGATCTACCTTTCCTAAATCCATTCTGCTCTTCTAATAGTAGGGCTTCTGCAATTACTGTTAATCTCTTTGCAGTAATTTTTGAATAAATTTTATATCCCATATTTAATAAGCTAATACCTCTATAGTTATCTGGATTATTTCTATCTCTTTTTTTGTATATTGGTATAACAATGGCTGTCCTCCATTCTTCAGGAATGTCTCCATAAATCCAGCAAATATTTAAAAAATTCAGAAATTTATGTAAACAACTTTTTGGTGCATGTTTGTACAACTCATTATTAATCCCGTCTGACCCTGGGGATTTTCTGGCTTTTTTAATGCTTTTATGGGTGCTTCCAATTCTTCCATCGTGATTAAGTTGACACAGTTCTCCGTTAATTTTGCACATTTCCTTTCTGTTGTGTTATCATTAGATTGTTTAGTCCAAAGTTTCAGATAGTAATCTAACCATGTGTGTTCAGTTACTGGGTTAAGTTGCAAATTATCTTTTTCAGTTCTGTTTAAATTTTTAACAATTTTATAACCATTTATCTGGTGTCCATGTAAATCATGCTCAATTCTCGATACAAATGTTTCCCAACACTGTCTTTTAATTTTTCTTGTTTCTCTTTTCACAATTGCCACTAACCTTTTAGATTCTATTTTGTCAGTTACACAGCTTACAGTAATTCAACTACAATGTGGCATCACTTGAGACAATATTTGTGTACTTATTCACAGGGAAACTTCAAATCATACACATAAACTTTAAATTTTTTTTTTTAAATCGGGTGCATAGCTCTTCCAAAGACATGGGTATTCAAGGATGTCTGTAAATGAAATATATATCAAACAATGGAATGTTAAATATAGCTGATCTGCAATAAATCAGCAAATGTGACAAACCTTGGCAGATTCATAAAGAAATTTTCAACATTTAGGTGTATAAATCTCACTGCACTACGACCAAAGGTGTCATACCCTTACTGCAAAAACTCACCTTGTTCTGATTATGAGGGACTGGTTCAGTGTGTTTCTGTTCTGACATCTGAAGCAACTGCTTCTGCAGATCTTTTACTTGTGAATGTAGCAAATGAATTGTGTTTTCCATTGCTTGCTGTTCTTGTGCATGCCTTTGAACAAGTTCAGACATTCTCCGCGTAACGTCAGCATTGTCACTTTCACCTGCATCATTACAAGAGGCTAACTTTGTGTGTCCCTTTTCTAGCTGCTGAATTCTTGACATTGCAGCAGCCAAATCATTCTGCATGTTGAGCAATAACTTCAGTTTCTCCTCATACTGTTGAGCCAAGTTAGCATATCGGAACTTCATTTCTGCAAGTTTATTCATCTCCTGCTCCAGCAGACCAGTCAGTTGTTGAATTTTATTATTGTACTGAACATTTTCTTGATGCTTCACTTGAACAGTTCTCAGTAACTCCGTTTTTTCATCATTAAGTCTGCTTAGCTGTCCAGAAACTGACTCTTGGAATTTCACAAACTCTTCACTTTTAGAATGGGTGTCATAATGATATAGCAGAGTTCCTGAATTTTGATTCAGGGCTTCAATTTCCATGTCCTTGTCCTTTATGATCTTTGACAGATTTGCAATTACTTCCTTTGCCATATGTGCTGATTCATGACACTGGAATTGACACTCCCCCTCACATCTGGTGGTACCTGATGTCTGTTCTGCAATCATCTGCAATAATTGTATGTTGTTCGCTTTAAGTATGTCATTTTCATGTGTCTTATTTTCCAGAAAAGACAGAAGTTCCTGTTGTTTACTCTGTAAAATTTTTATCTCTTGTTTCATTTTCAACACTTCTTGATGGTTCCATACTGCACATTCCTCCAGGACTCCACTCTTGCTTTTCTGAGTAACGACTTCAGACTCGAGTAGTCTATGGGTTGCATCAATTTTCTTACAACCATCCTCCAGCTGTGACTTTGCTACCATGGCTTCATCCAGTTCTTTTTCCACACCTGCCAACTTCTGTCTCAACTCTTTCAATTCAAGTTCCAGGCTCTCTTGATTTCGAAGCTTTCCTTCCACAGCAAGTAGCCTCTTACATTCCACTTCTAGTTCACACTTTGCTGATGCAATCTCACTCAATTCCTGCTGCAGACTGAAGTTCAACTCCTCCTTTCTGATAAATTCCTTCTGTAGATTCTTGAATTTTTCTTCAATGGTATGCATAATCTGAATCTTTGTGTCTAGTTCAGCTTTATCATTTAGTACATCCCTAAGCTGTTGTTCTGCAGAGGCTGCTCTCTCCTTTGCCTCTTTCTCCATTTCTACAATATCATGAAGCTGCTGTTTAATATCTGCAAACTGTTTCTCCAACAATAATTTGTCAGTTAGTAACTGATCAGACTTCTGTTCCATTTCTGCTAGCATATTTTTCAACTGTTCTACCTCTTGGTCTAGATGTTCCTGACTTTGAATTCGAGTCTCAATCAAGTACAGTCTTCTGCACTCTTGTTCCAACTCATCTCGCACTTTAAATGCCTCACTCAGCTGTCTTTCATATGCCTCAGCTATTTCCTTCCATCTACTAACTTCTGTGGCTGTGGCCTGATACTCTGTCTGCACCATGGGAGAAGAGAGTCTTTCAACCTCTTGTTCTAACTGCAGCTTCACTGTTGTCAAGTTCAGTATTTCCACATCTCTACTATGAAGGTCAGATAGTAGCTCATTGTATTTACTTTCTGCATCTGACTTTTCCTGGACAATGTGTATGAGGTTCTGCTCAAATAACATCTTTTCATCCCTAAATTTAGAAATTTCTTTCAAATTTAAATTAAGTTCTTCCTGGACAAGGCCTAATTCCTTTTGGACCAGTAACTTAGAATTCATTTCATCATTTAACTGATCTTCCTTTCCATTCAGTTTTATTTTCAAAGTCTCCAAGTCTTCTTTACAGTTTTCAAGTTCTTCATGTAACTTCCGAGAATGGCATTCATACTCTGAAATCCCCAGTGAAGTCACTTCCAGCTCTCTTATTTTAGTTGTCAGTTGCTCCTTTACACATTGTGTTTCAAGGAGGTGCTGCTGAAGACTTGAAACTTCTGTTTGCAAATGCCCCTGCGCTTCAATGTGCTTCTGCAGTTCTTCTATTTCATCTTTCAATTTAGACTTGTCGAGGTTGGAGAGATGTAGCTGGTCTTGTGTGTAGGTTACCATATTTACCAAGCCCTCATTTTGACTTCTCAGACTTTCTTGGTCAAGCAGTCTTTCCTGGAGCTGTGCAACCTCTTCCTCCAACTTTTCAACCATCTTTTGGCTTGAAGAAACTTGTTGCTGAGTCATGGCCTCCACCTTCAGTAGCTGGCTGCGTAACATTTCTACTTCCTCTTCCAGGCAACACTTAGCTGCTAAAGCTTCTTTTAAATGTCCACCTGCACTAGTTGCTGCATTCTGCCACCTGCTAATTTCTGCCTCAAGATTCTCTTGGTTTCGTAGCATTGCATTTGCTGTCTGCAGCTTACTGTCAAGTTTCTGTCCTTCTTCTCTCAGTGCCTTAGCCTCAACCTCAAGGTTTGACCTGGCCTCCCTCAGCACCTCTATCTCATTCTCTAAAATTACAATTTTCTGCTCCAGTGCTTCTGTCTCCTCACTCTTTTCTAGGATGGGAGCCAATGTCTCCCCACCACCACTCTTACAAAGCATCAGCTCCTCTATCAGAGTTTCAACATTACCCTTCAGTGTCCTACACTCACAGTCAAGTTCATAGGCTGCCTTGCTGCGCTCTTCATACATATGTTTGACATCTCGGAGTTCCTTCATGAGCTCTGTAACTTTACGTTCCAATGTGTCTCTTTGCCATTTACATTCTACACACATCTTGACTAAAGCTTCCACAGTCCTCATGGGCATAATGTCATCTTTATTGTTACTGTTGGAGCTATAATAATCTCTTGGGATTTCAAACGTTACAAGTTTCAAGATCTTCTCCTGAATTTCTGTCTCCAAATTCCTTCTGCATTTTACATGCACCGCATCATTGTCTTGAAAGTCACTGCATGGTTCAGTCTGGATTGCTTTGTACAAGTGTGCTGGAAAACATTCTGTTCCCACATCAATTTTTTCAAAGCTTTCACTTTGTGTTCTGCGTTCCTCAAACTCAACCTTCTGCTTCAGGGTTTCTGACTCAGAGAGTAGTCTTTCATACTGCTTCAAAAGTGACTCCTTTACTTGAAGCAACTGGTCTGAAAAAACACGAAGCAAAAACAGCAAGCAGTCACATTACCATAAATACAAATGTTGTGTGCTTTTCAAGCATATCACCTATTCCTGCCTACAGAAAGAAAAATGCAGACCCTAAATGACACAATTTCATTTAGGTTTGCAAACTTACAGTCCCATTACAATCAACCTGTCCATATGTCTGTATGCATGAAACTCAAAGAACTTCTGAGTGGATTTTCATAAAGTCTGATTCCAGTTTTCCTAAAATTTGTCCCACTATTTCAGTATTAATTTAGATCAGGCAATTATAATAACGAGTTTACATCAAAACATACGCGCATTTCTGCGACTATATGAAGTAAAACTCAGTAAATATTTAGGGTAGAAGATACTCAAAACAAAACTTGTAGAGGGGCATGAAACACACATTTTACAGCCAATACATTTTTTCCATAAGTCTTAATGGTTTTCAGGTAACTGAATTAGAGTACATTTCCAAATCTCTATACTAAACAAATAACTATGTCCTTACAAATACAGAGTAACATTACTGAAGTATCTTTTTCTTGGTAATAATTAAATGCAGTTCCACCTCACCTGAATTCATGAGTCTACATGGACATAAATTCGTATTTTATTACAGTACAATCAAACATGCTGCTGTAATCAAACTTCACTTATATGTAAAGTTTGTCTCTTATGAGACAAACATAAGGCAGCAAATATAACAGAACTGTTACTTTATGCATAAGATTTACACCGTGTTAACATCCGTTCTACTTAAAAGAAATTCATACACACAATTTTTCCCCATGAATATCACATCTATTTCCCATGTCATAAACATGACTTTAAAGTCTGTAGAATATCATACCATAAATTTACAAACACACATTATGAAATTGGGGCAATTAACCTAACTGTACTACTAAGAATTCCTCATGAAGCAATAACACTGAGGGACAAGACTACAAACCAATTGCATCTTGATGCTGATCATCCAGCTCTTCTATACTCTTGTTCAGCTCTGCATTCTCCTCTTGAGCTCTTGCAAGCTGAGATTCCAAATCCTGAACTATTTTGGCCATAGAATCTACCTCAGATGTCAGAAAAACCTGTAAATAACAGCATGACACAACTGGAACTCTGCAATTTTTTAACCACCTCAGTGCTAAATAAAAAATTCCTTCATATTTTGTTTGGTGTAATAAAAACAAAAATCCCAACTGTATGCCTTGTTGATGTTGCTCTACTCATCAAAAGAACCTTGCTTACATTGAGTACTTTAAAGACTTATGTGCCTTTTCACTTTAATTACTTACATGACACCCCATGCTTCACAATCTATAAATCTGTGCAAATTCTGACTTCTACTGAGGTACAGAAGCAGACCACAGATAAAATAAAAAATGGCACTCCAATGTTACTGTGTCCCTCAGGAGACTACTGTAATGGTGTGTGAGAAAAGATTTTGGCAGAAGCATTCACCTAGAGAGACTGAGCATGAATCTCAGCAGAGTTGGTAGCCCATACAAGATTCAAGCAAAGCAAACATGGAGTAGGGAGGCCAGTCAACCACTACTGATGCTATATTACTGGCCTACAATGCACCATACAGCAGTTACATCAGACTTCAAATCACATGACTGGCCAAATATACAGCCATGTTCCTATTCTCAAAGCTATGTGCACCACTCTGATTTACCTTCCCATCCTGAAGCTGTTTTTTCTCTTCTTGAACAAGAGTCAACTGAACCATTAGTTCATCCACCCTCTCCTGAAGCACCAACTGTTCTTCACATTTGTCTGTTTGAACGAGTGAGTGTTTCTTCACTTCCATCAATCCCTGCAGAACAAAAGTAACTCAGAATACAATTAAAAAATGCATTAGTGCAAACAACTACATATGACAACCAATGGTCATTTACACTTACCATGTGAATACTGAAATATTTGAACTTTGCCACATTTTCAAAGGATTTATTAGCTAGTTATCTTTGCTGTAATTTTGTCCTCAATTCTTTTGACAAGACATGACCATACACCTAATTAATTTCCTCAGCATTTACTTTCAAACCAATCTCCTCTCTATTGAATAACAAAGTTTGTGTTTTTCCTTACATTATTTACATTTTTGTCCAACAAATTAGTATCATCAGCACTGACTAAAGGCTGCTGTGTGCCACTCAATTTCAGTCCCTCCCAGCCAACTGGTACAACCTTCCTAATGGCATACAGTAAAACTGAACAGAAATGGTGATAAACCGTCTCGATGTTTCAGGCCATTATGACGAGGAAATATATAAGTAAAATGTTTGCCTCTCCAGTTTCACACATTTTAACTAACCTAACTATTTTCAGAGGCATACCAAACTCCACACAGATGTTAGAAAGAAGTTCCTAACCAAATCACAGATGTTCCTGAAGTCTGTAAGGAGCTGATACCCAGCCCACCCGTATTCTCATTTTTTTCAGGTGTCTGACAAATATCTTAACAGTTGTAAATGTAACAAGCATAAATAATTTCTTAAAAAACATTGTTATATATTCCTGGCAGTTTCATTTCAATTTTAAACTCATAGCTAAACCAATCACAAATAAATACATTTGAAATGTGTTAATGTTAATTACTATGCCGAAGGTTACTAAATCTTACAAAGCAGTACTGAGATACCTTATAACAACTAATTAAACTGAGTTTTTGAGACTTACACAGCAATGCAGCTGAGGTCATCAGTGAACAGAGACCTCATCTAGCTGAAGGACAAAAAATGTACTTCCCTCTGATTTCTGTTAATTTTTCATGCCAAGTGTAAAAGCATACATGTGTAGCTGTATCTATGACTCAAATTTTAAAATCACACTGAGAGAGAGACAGAAAAGAAAAAAGGAAAGAAAGAAAGAAAGAAAGAAGGTAACAAAAAGGAATAATCTACAAACCTTCTGTGCAGTAACGAGATTTAGCTTCTCCTCTTTTTCCCTCAGCTGTCCTTTCAAATCAGACAAAAGCTGTTCTAACATCTTCTTTTCCACAGTCCAGTCAGACTTCATCTGCAAAGAAGAAAGATAAAATATGTTTGTATTTGTAGGGGGATTTCCCCCTTGGGGGGCAAAACTGCCAGGTTACAATAGTTAATCACTCACCCCCATCTACAGTTCAGGTCAAGAATGAGTTTATTTATTTATTTCATGGTTATTTAATAATCCTGCAAGTAGGCTGAAACTTACAGTACTGAATGATGAAATTATTAATGAATAATAAATGGAAAAGGATGCAAGGAACGGGCAGTGGTCTCATTTGACATACTACTCTAGCATTTGCCAGATGGAGCTGGCAAAGGCAACTGAAATCCTCATTCATGATTGCCTGTCTCCAGGTAAAGATTTGAACCTGGGATCTTCAAAACACAGAGAAGTGGTACATGCTTGATTGAGACATTTAGTGTTGCTGTTAATGATGTACTAATTCAAAATTATTTAAAACCACTTCTCACAGAACCAATAATCTCTGACAGGTTCCCTTGCCCTCACAAATGGTTTTGAGTGTTCCGAACTCCTTCACTGCCCAAGGAAATGAAACTGCTTACCACTTCAAAGCATTCAATGTCCCTCTCATATGTTTCAACTTTTGTTTGCAGTTGTGAAACCTGATAATCCAGCTTCTGTTTCATTAGGCACAGCTCTGATACCTCAGATTTTAAGGACTCTGTCTCAGAATCATCCTGAAAGCATGTCAGTACATAATAAAAGGTTATATATCGTTTAAACAGAATACATTCCAAAGAAAACTGTATAGTCTTACAATGTCTGAAATGGGAAGAGCACTACAGCCCAAGAGGAAGAGGAGCTTCAAAACAGGGAACAAAATCATATACAATAGTGACAGAAGGTCTATTCCGGAAAGTTAGTTATTTATTGATTTATTGCAGTGTTAAGTGTGTTACATGTTTCTTGTCCTCAAATTATACTTTATAATTTATAAACAACTTATTACATAATTGTATTGGATACCCAACTGAATGTCATGTTATGATGACAGGTCCCTTGTAGAGCCTAAATTCACTAAACAAGATTGTTTGTAGTGTGGAGGAAAGTTGTAACATCAAACTTACTGCTAACAGTATCATCCTCAGTACTGAAAACTTAAACTACATACTTAGTAGTTGTGAAATCTACACTGTTAACAGTCTGTTAAACCACAACTACTTCCCATTTCATTTGCCTGGTGAACTCACGACAACCGTTAACTGTGGAATAAAGGTTACATGAGAATTTTAAATTCCAAATCACCTAGGCTGAATGAAGTATGTATGTTTATTATCAGTATGAAATGTATACAAGGTAAGTTGAAGCT
>Ga0209755_10006031_pt1 | contig 13560 bp, 9 predicted proteins | sample TergutCo191P1_FD_187301 | JGI IMG/M metagenome (GOLD analysis project Ga0209755, IMG submission 187301) | Cornitermes sp. P1 segment gut microbial communities from Petit-Saut dam, French Guiana - Co191P1 (SPAdes) (version 2) | ecosystem: Host-associated > Arthropoda: Insects > Digestive system >... | reverse complement strand
TGGCGACGTGATATGTACGTGATGCACATACCATCGTCGAACGGCTTCATAGTTATCGCTGTCAAAGTCGCCGTGGAAGCCAATCGGAAACAGCACGCCGCCTACATTAGCAAATCCATCCTGAAAAACGACACCGCCTTGTGCAAACGTGACAGACGGGTCAATTTGCGGCAGTAGACTTGCAAAATGGATAGCATTTTCGGAATAAGTCCATACTTCATACGGAAATGCAGTATCGGCATTGGCATCGCTATCTGCGTTGTCAGAAAATGCCAGACTTGCTAATACGATGGTCAGAGCGATAGCTAGCAGGGCAACGACGGCTAATTTTCCAGCCGTCTTGCGTTTATCAACCATACATCAACCTCCTCGCATTTTGGTTTGTGATTCCGTAGCTCGGGAAAGTGTGGCGTATCGGAATCACTATTTGAATTATAACAAAAGTGTAACAAATTGTCAAGAAGTTTTTACAAAAAATCGAGATTATATTAAATTTTTGTAAATATTATTAACGAAAATCAAAATTTTTGAATTACGCATAAAAACCCTTGTAATTTCAAATTGTTACAGTATAATTGAATAAAGGGCATAAATAATGGTGGCGAACCACCGTATAGCGGGGTATTTTTATGAAAAGATTTGGGATTGTAATTGTTTTGATGCTGGTCGGCGTTTTGGCCGCTGGGTGCGGGGGTACAGAGGGCTACAGCCCGCCCGCAGGCGACGATTCGAGCGAGATATACGGATATATAGGCAATGGGCTGGGTGCAAGCGGGGATTATTCCGCCGCTGATGAAGTCCCGCTCACAAACATTGAAATTCTCGCCGCATCCGCTGGATTCAGCCGCTTTGAGGCCGAGATTGAGAATCTCGCGTTCAGTCACGCAGGGAATGTAAATTTTGAGGTTATACATGACTATGATGCAGATTTTTCCATTGATTTGACCTTTCCGGTCACAGGCGAGGCCACTCTGGACAGTGCTGTAGAATCAATGATTTCCGCCCGAGCCGATGCCTTTAGGGCGGTAAACGAAAGCGGCTTTTTCTTCGTACGCTCGCATGTGCACAGGCAGGATAACCATTTCTCCAGCTTTGCCATATATTTCCGTAGTTATGGTGACGTCAGCGGCTTTCATGCGTCTAAGGACACAGTGAATTTTGATTTGCACAACACACGGTTTATAGAAATGCAAAACATGTTCGCCGCCAACTCTGATTTTACTGATGTTTTGGCACAGCTCGCCGAGCCTGTCTTAAACGGCAGAAACATCACAGGCACAGAGGATTTTACCTTCAATAACGACACGCTGTATCTGCATTTGGGTGGAGATACCATTGATTTTTCTGTTGCCGACCTTGATGACATTTGGCTTGGTAACGCTCCGCTTCGTCGCGGGCCAATTGCGGCCTTGACCTTTGACGACGGCCCGATGTATCCGTATACAGCTGACCTTTTAGACATGCTCAAGGAGTTTGGCGTGCCTGCGACCTTCTTTTTGCTAGGCATTCAGGTGGAGCGGCATCCCGACATCGTGCTGAGAATGTACCAAGAAGGGCATCAAATCGGCAATCACTCCATGGGGCATCCCAATTTTGCTTACCTAAACCGCACGCAAATTCACGCCGAAATTTATTACACAAACCGCCTGATTGAGGGGATTACAGGGCATGTGCCTACTACGTTGCGCCCGCCATTTGGTATACGTGATGCGACCGTGCTTGATGTCGCGGCAGAGCTTGATTTGTCCGTGATTCTGTGGAGCGTTGACCCGCAGGACTGGCTGTTCCGTGATGCCGCAATCGTCAGCGAACACGTGATTAGCCATACCAACGACGGCAGTGTGATTTTGTTGCACGACATTCGCCGTCCCTCAATTGATGCTACTATGCGTATCATTGAGCAATTGCTCGCTGATGGCTTCACTTTTGTGACTATTGATGAGCTGTTTGCATACAACGCTATCACCCTCGAGGCGGGTGAGGTGTTTCACAGCCCATATCGTACGGCACGGAGGTGATTTGACGCGTTGAATAGTAATGTGAACGGCGAAAAGAATTTTGAACTCAAGCTAGGCTTGTTGCAAGAGATTACTGACAAAAAGCACGCCGCTTTGAGTGCGATTTTGAGCATCAGCGAGAATCAGGAGCAGTTGTACTTATCGCCGCCTAGCGACGAGCGGCGGGAGTTTCTGCTGGAGATGGGTAAGCTGAAGCAGGTCGAGATTGACAACGTACTGGCCTGCGACACAGTTTTTCAGCAGCTTTTTGAAGAAATTGCTGCCGATTTTGAGGAAAAATGCAAATTGCACGCAGAAAAAGCACGCAGATTGCAAGACAGCGTGCGGGAGGTCTTGGAGCTTGATGTGAAAATTCGGGCACAGGAGCAGAAAACGCAAACGCAGGCGAAGGAGTCCTTTGGCGTGACAGCCAAGGAAAACACCATCAATCCTGCGAATACAAGCTACATTTTGGAGCAGTATAAAAATAACAGTAAGCCTAAACCGAGAAGATAATTTGTCATAATTTGTCATCAAAGTCCTTAAAGCCTTCGCCGAGAACCTCACGCACATCGGCAACGATAACGAAGGCTTTTTTGTCGATTTTGTTGACAATATCCTTCACACGTACGATTTCACGGCGAGAAACAACGCATAGTAACACATTTTTTTCATTCCCTGTGTATGTGCTGCGGCCGTCAAGGCTCGTCGCGCCGCGCCCCATCTGCTCGCTGATAGCAGTCGAGATGGCCTTAGGATTTTCGGAAATAATGAATGCCGCCTTGGCAAAATTGAGACCTTCAAGTACGTATTCTATCGCCTTAGAGGAAATGAAAACGGCGATGATTGCATACATCGTGCGCTCTTGGCCGAAAACGAAGAAGCCGAGCAAGATGATAGAAGCGTCGATTATGAGCAATGCACGGGACATTGGCACATAACGTAGAACCTTGTGAATCAGCGTGGCGATAAGGACAGAACCGCCCGTCGTGGATAGCTGGCGGTACACAAGGCCGATACCAATGCCGCAGACCACGCCGCCAAAGACTGCCGAGAGCAGCAGGTCTGTTTCCAGAAATTGGGGTACGAATTCCTCCAACAAAAACATTGCAACGGAGAGGTAAAGTGTTGCAAATACAGTCTTTGCGATGAATTTTGCGCCTAAGACCTTGAGTGCGATTAATAGCAATGGGATGTTGAGACCGAGGTTTGTTAGCCACACAGGGATGGTGAAAACCCAATTCTCTGAGTAATGCAAAAGGATGATGCCTATGCCCGAAACGCCGCCTATAATCAGGTTATTAGGCATGAAAAACAGGTAAATGGCGAGGGCAACAATGGTCACACCGATTGCGATGTTGACATATTCAAGGACAACTCTTTTGGTCATAATTCACCTCGTATTTTTTTATACAGCACTAATAGTGCAAATTTTAAGAGAACCCGTTGCCGCCAAATGCGCTTGGGCTGGCGTAACAAGCGGAACAGCCACTCCATGCCGATTTTCTGGAAAAACTTGGGGGCGCGTGGAACTTTGCCGCTTAAAACGTCGAAACTGCCGCCAACGCCCATCAGGATTTTGCAATTCAAGCGGCTTTTGTAGCGGTCTATCCATTTTTCTTGGCGTGGAAAGCCTAACCCCACGAGCAAAATCGAAGGACGCGCGGCGTTTATGTTGCCAATTATTTCCTCGTCGTCTGCATCCTTGAAATATCCATGAAATGTGCCAGCCACTTTCAAGTTGGGGTAACGTGCCTGAACGGCTTCGGCGGCGGCTTGCGCCACGCCATGCGCCGCCCCTAAAAAATACACAGAGTGTTCAGTATCCTTAATCTGCTCAAACATAGCGTTCATAAGGTCAATGCCTGGCACACGCTGGCGGATTTTGTTTTTCGTCAGGCGTGACGCATAGACAACGCCAATGCCGTCTGGCACAACGAGATTGCCAGAATTCAGGACTTCCCTGAACTGTGGGTCTTGGCGAGCAAGCATCACCATCTCTGGGTTTGGCGTGTAAATAGTGCTAGGAGTATCGCTATCAAGGAAACTCAAAGCAGTCTTACAGGCCTCGCTGAGCAATAAATTATGAAAAGTCACATCCAGTATTCGTGTCGTCATGCTACCCCCAGTATCACAAAACAATAATCAAAACAAATAACGATTGATGATTTGATGTGCTATCCGTGCGTTATCCTGCGCTTTTTCAATCATAGGTGCTGCAGCTATTTTAAGCTCCGCGCTGATTTCGTCACGGCGTGACAGAACCTCCTCCGCAAGCGTTATCAGCCGCCCTGATGAAATTTCTCGCAACTTCAAATAATACTTCTGGTTAAGGTCATTAAACATTGCGGCGACCTTAGGGTCGTACACTAAGCCGATAACAGGCGTCGCGGTCGCCGCCCCATAGATTACTGAGTGCAGGCGCATCCCTACAAGGAATTCTGCACCGCTTACAACTGACAGTATTTCTTCGATTGTGAAACTTTCGTCCAGATAATAGCCACGGCGTTTTGTCTCTTCCAAAACTTTGGTGGATACTTCTGCATCGTTTGACGGCTGCATTGGGATAAATAGCGGGCTAAGACCGTGTTTTTCGCTGATATAATCACAAAAAACCGCCATTTCGGTTACAAAATCTTCTTTCAAAGATTTCCAGTCACGGATGCTGACACAAAAATATCTTTTACCAGTCAAGTCAATTTTATCCAGTAATGGCTTGCCCGCTTCAGGCACGCTGTTTGTGAAGCGATACGCAGGGTCGGCGGTGACAAGGATTTTGCTGTTTTTCAGCCCCAGCTCCTGTAGCACAGCACGGCTACTTTCGTCGCGCAAGGTGATTTTTTCAACATTCTCCAGAGCCGCCACGGCACGACGCTTGTTTTTGTCCTGCTTGAGAGGGCCGATGCCATTGGCATACAGCATGACTTTTGTGCGGGATTTGGCGGCTGAATTCATCACGAATACGTAATAGGCAAGGCTTCGCGTAGATGTCAAATCTTGGATAAGCGTGCCGCCACCCATGACGAGCAGATTGGTGCGTTTCAACGTGCGGCGTATGCCAATGAAATTAAATCGATGCAGAGAATCAACATTGTGCATACTGCGAGTATATTTCGGACGCCTTGAAATCACGGTGATGTTGATGTCGGGCTTAATGCTACGTAAATCGTCGGTGATTGCACGCAAAATCGCCTCGTCACCGTGATTATTTGAGCCATAATAGCCCGAAATCGTGACATCAATGGGGCGTGGCGACTTGCGGACGGACGTGTACAGGCGCAGCGTATCGTCAGCCATTTTGTCAAGCGAATAGGACTCGTCAATGATATTTTTGGAAAATTTACCTAAATCCGCCAGCTTGTCAGGCGACGCATCCAAAAGGGTAAAGATGTCGTTGCGAAGGGCTTCAGAAGTAGGCTTTGCGTGACCTCTGCAAGTGAAATTCGTGTTTATAGCGGCCTCCAGCGTCTGCTCGCTAAAAATGCCGAGGTAACCCTGTCCGCCCGCCAATATCGTAGGTTTTTCGCACGCCATCGCTTCCAAAGCCGAGCGGCTAACGCCAACGAAAATATCCGCCGCCGCAAGGAATTTTGCGGTGTCCGTGCGGCTGTCGGTCATTTTGATATACTCTTTGCCAAGAGCGGCATTCGCCAGCCGCGCCTTCTCTTTTATCGCCGCAAAGTCGTTACCGCCGCCAACAATGATGATTTCGGTGTTCTCGTTTTTGCTGTGAATGTCGGATGCGATCTCGACCAAATTGTGGGCAGGGCCGCTCCTGTCCTTGTCCAGACGGCTCATGTACACAATGCGTTTTTTCTCGCTGGATAGGGCAAATTCGGAGATGATGTCAGAGCAGTCAATCCCGCTATGGAAGCTGTTTGTGTTGATTCCATTGACGGACACAATTATGCGTTCGCGTGGAAATTTGTAGTTTTCTACCAGATACTCACGGATGTCTTGCGAGACCGCAAGAGTGGCGTCGCCCCAGTTCGTCAACAGGCGATAATGCACGGCGGTATTGAAATTGAGATGGGTTGTTGTGACAAAAGTGAAGCCGAGCTTTTTTTGCAGGCGACCGCACAAAAATGCGGGGATGCGGGCGTGTGCGTGGACGAGCTGAATGTCGCTTTCCGCAATTATCCGTTTTAAGGAAAAGTATGACGACACAAGGTTTTTGATGTTTTTATTGTGCAAAGGTAACTTGAAATGTTTGACACCGCAGGCAATCAATTCCTTTTCATACACGCCGCCGTTAGACACAACATACACGTCCAAACCCCGCTGTTTCAGGGCTTTGCACAGCTCTAGCACATGCGTTTCTGCACCGCCAATTTCCAAGCCCATTAATGCCATCAATACCTTCGTGTTTTCAAATGAATTGCCAGTTGAATTTTTGGTTGTGTTCATCAAGAGTTCCTCCTAAGCTTGCTCACAATCAGGCTTTGGGCGGTTTTTGCCTCGCTGATTTTGAGCATCAAACCTATGCTGAAGTATATCACAATGCCTAATAGGCAAATTATTCCAATGTAGAATACGGCAGGGAGTCCGCTGATAATGCGGCTCACAGCGAACAAGCATCCGCCCATTGCTAGGGCGGCCACAATCATTTTGCAAAAATTACCAGTGCCTTGCACGCTAACAATCGGGAAACGCCGCGCCATCACAATCAACATCACAATCCCAGCCGCTGTGACGGATAAAGCAGAGGCCAGCGCAGGGGCGGCAATGTCCATTTGGTTCATCAACAGCAGGGTCGCCGCTAGATTTAACGCAATAGCCGCAACGCTTGTAATCATCGGGGTTTTGCCGTCCATGAGGGCAAAAAATGCACGGCTTAGGATTGTGAACAAACCAAAGCCAAGCATACCGATTATCAGGAAGCCCATTGCGTGTGACGCGCTTTGAATTTCGGCGGCCGTAAGCTCGCCGCCATAGTAAATCAGGTGCAAAATTGGTTCTCGCAGTATCCAAAGACCGACAGCCATTGGTAGCAAAATGAAGGTGACACCTGATAGACCGCTTGCTAAAGTTGAGGCAAACAGGGACTTGTCCTTCGCGGCTTCTCTGGATAATTTTGGGAACAAAACATTTGTGACTGATAGTACAAAAAATCCAGTTACAACCAGATACAGCGTATTCGCGACATTCAACTCCACAACGGCTTCAGGGCGGTGGTTTGACAGCAGGGCATTGTTGACAAGATTGTTGATAGGAAACAGCCACGCGCTGACAAGCACCATCGGCGTTAGGCGTAAAATCTGGCGTAGGCCAGGGTCTCGCAGGGCAACGACTGGGCGGAAAACGAATTTGCGCTTGCGAAGCGGCGGCACGAATATTGCAATTTGTAAAATATTGCCAATCATGAAAGCAATTGCCAGCCCATAAACGCCGAAGCGGTCGAGAAACAGGAGCAAGTAGAGTAGGACAATGGCGTTAGGTACAAGGCTCATGATGGAAGGGATGTAAAATCCTCCCAGCGACTGCAACACACCGATAAACGCAAAGGCGGTCGTGGTCGTAAAGATGGTAAAAATCATGATGCGTAGCAGATTACCCATCAGAGCGGCACTCTCCGCGCCGCCTTCGGACATCAGATGTGCAGCCGCAATTGGCCCTGCTACTAGGAAGCCAATGATACTGGCAGTTAGTGCCAAAATCATCATCAGGGTGATGAAATTGTTCGCAAGGGCAAACGCCTCGCCCTTGGTCTTACGCTCCAAATAGCTGTTAAACACAGGGATGAAGCTGGCGGAAATGGCGGCGGCAAAGGCGGCATCCATGAAATTCCGCGGGATTTGTGATGCAAGGGTGAACGCCTGTGCATCCGCAGTAGTGCCTAGGTAGCGTAAAATCAGCACGTCACGTATCAGGCCGCTGATTTTTGCGGCCAATACGAGCATCATAACAACGGAAATCGTTTTGAGCGACTTCTCCATTAACGGAAAATCCTTTCGACTGTGTATTGCAGGCCGCCTGGGCCTGTGTGGAAACGCAACACGGCAAATTCCGTGTTAAGCTCCGTGCCGACGTAGAGGGCGGGAAGGTTGATATATCGCACGCCATCGCGGATTTCAAAATGATACTCCGCACCGCCATTTGATACAACGAATATATTTCTGCCTGCATCTGTGTGTTGCACTAGCAACTGATGGAACAAGTCAAATTCCTGCGATTGGCGGAAATTCAGCGGTGACAAATTGGTGTGGATTACGATATTGGAAGTCGGCAAGACGGATAAATCGTTGACAATACGGCTCCATTGCGTCGCTCCTGTTGCGAGAAACCCGCCAGCAGACGCCATCATCTGGATTACGAGCACATCATTGAATAGCAGGGGCGTGTAGCGTCCTGTAAAATAAACTGCTGGTACATCTAGCCAGTATGACAAATCGTTGTGGCCGCCGTAGAAAGTGCCGCCCGAATCCCGTGCAAACATGGTGATTGCGTGATTTCGTGAGTCATACCAATTTTCTGGCGCGTACGCACCAGAAAATGTCAGTGGACCCATAAATGTCAAATCATTTTGATGCAGTTCGCGCTCGCCAAAAAACTGGACGTAGAGCGGGTCGCGCGCCCTTGTGCCCTGCGGAATTGCCGCAGGCTCGCCTTGATAGACCTCGTATACCCTGATGTTACGGAATATCAATTGATAAGCTTGTGCAACTTCTTCATACAGGCTGACCGCATACACGCGCGTCAACGCAACAGGCTGAACAGCTTGCGGCGGCAGATTGGCGGTAAGGTATCGAAAGCCGTAAAAATCAATGTGGCGAATAAAGTCGATAGGAAAATTGTATCCATCTGCATCCAAAATATTCCCACGCAACCAATGTCCGCTATTATTGCCATAAACTTCCAGACCAAACATCACAGCGTGCAATGCTTCAGGCTGAAGAAAATCGATGTAGGCGGCTTGTGTACGCTCTGTTTCGTCAAAATCGTAGCACAGACGCAGGGTGTTCTCGCCAGCCACAACGCCGCCGCCAACCTCTTGCGGCCATGACGAGAAGCCTACAGGCGCGCTGGCAGGGTTGATGAGCAGACGACTCTGGCGGTGCAGGCTGATAGGCACGTACGTATTCGCCATGCCCGCGAAAACCCGCGCCCAGCCGTTGCCTTGACCATATGGGCCAGGTGTAAATCTGCCGTTTTCGATCGTGCCAAGGGAGGGCGGAAATACCTCAAAACCAAGGCGGGAAGCGTCTAGACGAGTTGAATTGCCAAGATTGTCGATACCATCAAATGTGAGGGTAATTGTGCCGAAAATATTGGCTCTACTGGGGATAATTTCCACGATATTGATAGCGTTAAACGTGGCCTGTGTGTGGACAAAGCCGTTGCTGGCGTGGATTATCACGTCGCCAGCCCTTTGCGGCACAATGCCGTAATCAGTCATCACAGCGTTGTACAGCGATGTTGTGAGGTGTCCAAATTGCATCGCCACGTGGTTAAAATAGGCGTCAAAGCCTATGACATTCAGCGGTGTAGGCATCCCGACAGGGATATTCGGCTGGCTTGCGTTGATTTCAATAGAGGTGATAGGTCCCATGTACGAGCGATTAACAACACCAATTGTATTAATTACATTACGCTGACGCCCATCAGACGGCGTATTAATCACGGTCAAATTGGTCTCGGCGGGCAATACGGCCGCCATGGTTGTAGAGCCGCCGCCATCAAGATTGATAGCCCAAAACGCACCGAATTCGCGCATATATCGGGCGGCTTCCATCAGATTTGCACCAATAGAGTGACTTCTGCCGTCAATTGTCATGAGAATCAGGCGATTGCCGTCTTGGCTGATGCCTAGCAGGGTGCGGGGCGCGCGGCCTGTTCCGTGAGACGCGAGATTGTACGGCACAGCACCATTTTCCACGATAAGTGTATTGCCAGAAATGGCGGCGTGCAGATTGTCCAAATCAACATTAGCTGACAGTAGCATTTCGGCGTGTTGCCCGATGTGGAAAAGGTGCTGATAGTAGTGAAACGCAATGGGGTTCATAATGACAACAAAGCCGTTTTGCGGCACGTTTACAGTATAATGCGTAATAGATATGATGACATTGTTATAAACAACCAGTTTATACGAACGTCCTAACCTAGCATCAATTTCAGCGGTTGAAGTAATGTAACCATGAGTTAAAAACGAAGGCCACGCAAGGTCTGTGACCATGTTGACAAGCCCGACAGGGAAGGTGTTCTCGCCATTTAGCCGAAGCTCAACGCGCGGTCGCACGTATTGGATAAATGCGCCGTCCTCACCTATCATGAAGCTAGGCGACACAGCGTTATTTTGCGCGGACATGTGGCCATCAATAAACTCAAAACCAAGCGGCACGGAGTGTGTACCAACAAGACCGAAGAAATCGCCGTTTACACCAGCAATTGCACCAGCATCCCCGAGGATTGTGGTTGTTGGCTGACGCAGGCCTAGCTCGACGTCCGAATTAAAGACGGACACGGCTAAAAGCGGGTCATCAAGGGGAATTTCGAGGACAGAAATGTCGAGCAATCCCGCCTCGGTGACACGAGAAATCGTGTGCAAATGCGTGTTGCGGCTGATTTGTTGCGACTCCCGAACCTCAAAGAACACCTGAGGGGCGGCATCTATGTGACTGGTATGTAGGGGCGACAGGGCAAAACCCGCCGCCAGAGCCAATGCCACAGCGGCACGAGCTAGTCGTTTTTTCGTTTTCATATAATTCTCTCCAAATCCGCAATTTAATTTGTTGCGATACGATACGAGCCTTTGACGATAAACCAAGCGTCAGTCACGGCCAAAATGCCGCGGCCATCCTCTCGCGGCACAATCAGTAAATGATTGTGCGAAAGGGCGGCGGCGTGTGCCATGTCTTGCCCCAGCGTCACGTTGACAATGCCGTCAGGGCCAGGCACGTGGGCACGGACAGTGCCGCTGCGCGGGATAATCTCCGTGCCTTCACCAGCAAAAAGAATACTGCCAGCTGGCACAAAAACAGGCACAAAAGTCGCGCTCAAATTATCGCCGAAAAAGGTGGTAATATCTGCCAGCACTTGGCTCACGATAGCGTCCGTATTGACCTGACCGCCGCCAGCGGCTATCATCTGCTCCAGCTGGTTAAAGCGCATGTTGACGTAGCTCTGCGTGACAAGCGGGTCGCCGGGGCCGCCAGGGGATGCACCCTCAAGATTAGAGCCAAAGGCTAGAATCAGGCCGCCAAGAACCAGCAAAAACGTGATACAAAGTATATAGACTTGTTTTTTCATGAAAAAGTTCCTCCTAATGGATTAAATGTTGTTTACACCGAACGATTATATCAGATTTTCAGGAAAATTGCAAGGAAGATTATGTTAAATTCGTGTTGCGGAAAGATTTCACAAATTTTGTGAAAAAAGTTCTTGACAAATTTGTAAGACGGTTGTATTATTAAGACAGATGTGGTACATCATTTTGTAGGAGTGGGGGATGGAATATGGACGTGTTACAAAAACTGCCAGAGGCCGAATTTGCTGTGATGAAGATAATCTGGGGCATGACGCCGCCAGCTACTACAGCTGACATTATGCGCGGAATTGGCGACGAAAGGGGCTGGAAAATCCAGACGGTCGTGTCGCTGATGCAAAGGCTGGCGGAGCGGGGTTTTCTGCGGAGTGAAAAGACAAAAAAAGAAAGGGAATATTTCCCAATTGTCAAAAAGGAGGACTATTATATGTTGGAAACGAAAAATTTTGTGGAGCAGATGCACACGATAACCTTTGAAAATGGCTGGCCTAAGCTCTATGTAGGCAATGATGCCTACGGCCCGCACACATGCGGCTCAATGACGATAAGCGATGAGGAAAAGCCCCGCGGCGGCAAGGGCGGCGCATGGTATGCTTTTCCGCATATCTTGGGGAGTTGGTTTGTGCCTGAAGGGGTGTGTTTTGAGGATGCTGTGCAGGTCAATTTTGACGAGTGGGTGCTGGAAAAATTTGGTGTTGCTGATGTAATGGAGAGCGTAATTGACGACTTGCTGGTCAAATGCTACGAAAACGGCGACATTCCAGCGGTATTCGTGATTGTAAACTCTGGGCGTGCGAGTGTTGAAAAGATGGTGGAGCTGTACGACATTTCCGCTGAAGCGGGCAATCCCGCCGTGTTTTCGATTATGTCCAGCCGCCTGACGTACAGCATCGAGCAATCCCGCAAGGATGCCGTTTCGCAAGGCGCGTACGAACGCAACAACACGCCGATTTTCAGCATTGGGCAGGCGTCTGTTAGCGACAGCAAAATCATTGAGCTGTTCAAACGTTCGCAAAAAGAGGGTAATGTAGCGATGTTCTCGATTATGCTGGACAGAGCCGCAAAAGGCATGACGCACGACGAGCTTGACCAAATGGGGCGGGATGCCTATGAGCAGGGCAACGTGGCGATTTTTAGCGTCTTGCTGGCAAGGTTGAGTGATACAGTCGTGCAGGAAATATTTGCAAAAGCTGGCAAGGTCGGCAATCCCGCATTTTTCTCAGTGGCAATGGAAAGGGCGGTCAGCGGCATGGTGCAAGCGGACATTGACGCAATCTGCGAAGATGCGTTTGACAAAGGCACAATGAGCATTTTCAGCATTGTGGTACAGCAAGTCAGTGGTGAGAAGCTGCTGGATTTATTCCTGCGTGCTGTGCGTGAGGGCAAAACGCCGCAATTCTCGATTTTGCGGCATAGCCACAACATTGACCTGACGCAAGATATGCTGGACGAAGCGGCGGAGATAGCGTTTGAGAATGGGTATATGGGGATTATGAGCATGTTGGGAAAGGGATAGCCAGATGCTTGCGTTGAAATGAACGAAATTGTTCCGAACTGCTGTATCCTTACTCAAGGTTACGACCTATCAACTGCTAGACAAGCCCATACACACAAAGAGCAAAGGGAGAAGGAACGACCAATCTTCTCTCTTTGCTCTTCTCTCTGTTCTGTTCTTTCCCTCTATCACGAAAACAAACTCGTACTCATATATTTCAGCCCGCAGTCGTTGACAACAACGCCGATATGGCGGCCCTTCTCCTCACCTTGCAGCAGCTTCACGGCCGCCATCACGTTTGCACCCGACGAAAAGCCCGCAAACACGCCCTCCAGCTTCGCCAGCGTCTGCGTTGCTTCGATTGCTTCCTCGTTGGTGATTGTGACAGCGCCATTCATGAGGGTGGGGTCAACGATGTCCATTGCCTTTGCATAGCCGCCGCCTTGGATGACGTGGCTTGTGCCTTCAATGATTTCGCCCTTGTAAAATGCCGCTCCGTGCGGCTCTACAGCGTAACAGCGGACATTCGGATTGCAATTACGCAATGCACGGCTATAGCCCATGAAAGTGCCGCCTGTGCCTATAAAATCAGCAAAAACCTCGATTTTGTTTTCAGATTGCTCCCACATTTCACGGGCGGCTGGCTCGTGTGACACAGAGTTGTTGGGATTTGAAAACTGATTGAAGTAAAATGCACCAGTTTCCGCCACAATTTTTTCCGCAACGCCTTCAACCAGCTTCATGTCCTCACCTGTGACTTTGCCTGTGATGCTGTTAGGTGACTGGTTTACAAGCACAACTTGTCC
>Ga0209755_10006030_pt1 | contig 13560 bp, 3 predicted proteins | sample TergutCo191P1_FD_187301 | JGI IMG/M metagenome (GOLD analysis project Ga0209755, IMG submission 187301) | Cornitermes sp. P1 segment gut microbial communities from Petit-Saut dam, French Guiana - Co191P1 (SPAdes) (version 2) | ecosystem: Host-associated > Arthropoda: Insects > Digestive system >... | reverse complement strand
GGGGGGGGTAAACCTTATGGAAGAGAGCAATTTAGGAAGATAACAATAAGTTGCATCTCAGGAAAATAAGTTGTGGGGGATGGGAAATGGAGGTATCAGCCTCAGGATCATGCCCAATAGTGAACTTTTGTACAAGAGGGGTAGTAGCACTAACTTTGGCCATACTGTCATTATGGACTTGCCAAGATACTTTAGTTACTTATTACTTCATTTGAGAATGACTCATCTGACTGCAGAAGTAAGCACATAATTTTAAAGTAAAATAACATCATATATGTGCCTCTGTCTTTATGTCTGTCCATATGATTTTGTATTAGTGGCTGACAAAAGAATGGTCCATTGACCTTCTGTTTGGTCTGTATTACTTCACTTTTAAACCATACTTCACACAAAACATGATCACAGTCAAAACTGTTATAGTAAACACATCAGTACAGGTTATGAAATGTAAATGTTTTTAATATCTTAGTTTTTATTTTTGCAAGTCATTTTTTAAGGTATATAGTTAACACATGTGATGTATAAATTATGTTTGTGTATGGTGTGCTGTTTTTACCATTAATTTCCTTCATTGACAGGAGATGCAGCCATTTCGTTTTTACCTAGCATGTACTGTTGTTTATATGGGCAAATATTTGTTTGTACACTAGGAAACTTACCACAAATTGCACGTCTGCCATTTTGTACATTATGACATTGAGGTGATTTAAAATACGTTGTTTTCAAAACTGTCCGCTGAATTCTTATTTTTTGCATTTCTTTGTAAGAGTAGTGGCAAGCGTTTTCAGAAAAGTGGCACGGGATTTATGTCTGCCGTAATTGAACATGTGCTATGACAAACTCAAAATTGTAAAGATTAATTTGGTATATATCACATTACAATATACATTTCAGTGTTGGTATGATAGATTTGTACCTGCTGTCCATTACACACAATGTACGCCCTCTTCCATATAGCATTACATGCTATTAAGGTACTGAAATATAACAGTGATGACTTTCAGTTGGCTCTTGCATGAAAACTAGGATGCTGTATTATGTTAATCTTTACACATGTGGTGCAAAGTACACTGTTTTTGGTCTCTCCTGGACCCTCTGTAACCATCAGATCATTTGTGTTATGTTGGCTGTTGAAGAACATTTATTTCATTGCCTCTGTTCTGTAGCTAGTAATATGTTTGGGTGGTGTATGTGTGTAACAGCTACCTGGGGTTTGGAAGTACACACTGACATCTGATAACAATGACGCTAAGGACTGCAAGGGGAAATGGAACAGAAGTGCAGGGGAGTGGGGGGAGCACCTGTTTTGTTAAGGTATAATGAAACAATAAATTGAATGGGGCAAATAGTAAGTAAGAAGTAGTGTAATTTGTAATTAATAAGGATATTGTGTGTTTGTGCATGCACACTCACACACACACACACACACACATCATATTTCACCAACAATAGTTATCTTAATAAAGTGTAAATAATTTTAAATACAAGGGGAAAATAGTGTTCAGAAAATAAAATGATTAAAGTAAAATAAGATATTGAAGAACTATAAAGAGTGTACCTACTTGTAAAATTGAGTATTGTAGGCTTGCGCAGCACAGAGCTTGTATGGGAATGGGCCAATGTAAGTTAGAAGAATAAAAGCAGTTTGGGAACTGAGGTCTTATTCTGTAATCACTTAGCACATGATGTAGTTGTTACATTTACAAAACAAAAGCTGAAATAAATTGTCATATTTAAGAAAAGAATTTCACAGTTTCTGACAAGGGAGACCAATCATCCTCTGTTACCAAACTGGGAATATATTATTAGTGATATAGACTGTAATTTTTTCAAATAATGTTTTATGACTCCCAGGTGTACAATACTTCCTCTTACAAGAACTATCATACAACTTGAAATTCTTTATTTCTTTTAATTTAGTGTCTTAAAGCTTTTACATGTGTGTTGGCAGTGAACATGTTATTGCTGTATTTGTATTGCTCTGCAGTGCATCAAAACTTAATCTACAGTAGAGATACGAATAAAAAAAAATGTTGGATGATGTTTATTAAAAGACAAGCTTTCTTTGCTAAAGACTCATACAACAACTAGCTATTTCATGTCATCTACATCTACACTAGGAAAATTATGAAGTCCAACTTACTATTGGCTAGTTCCTGCTTGCCTTTTACTATGTTTGACCACAGAGGAAATGCCAGTTTTGTGATGCATTTTTATGTTCCCACTTCAATGAATTATAATTCTAGAGTTAGCTGACCTGTGGCATTGTGTAATTTGTTCACATTGTCATTAGAGTTTCTTGACTAGCAAAGAACTGCATCTGTTTAATCTGTTACACTAATATTCCAAGCCTTCATGTTGATGAAGGATCCATTGTGATTGTCTTTTTCTTTCAAGATTCACAGCCATGTGGATAATTTGTGTGTCTTAATATTTTCCACCTCTGTATTATGCACTCCCCAATGTATCACTATAATAAAAGATTCAGTAAATCTGGTGTGTTGCTAAACATGCATTTCGGAATTTGTGATGATTAGATATTATCACTATAATGTATCATGAGGGAAGCAGTTAAAATTAAAAGTTTTCCAAACTTCAGCAGCAACAAATGCTGCCAGCCTGGTTCTTGTGGATACACATTCTGTGCAGATGAAATTTTATCTTAGCAATATGTAAGCAAGTCTACATAGGTACTCATAATATAGTACTTGCACATGGATAAACATTTTCTACAGTAAGTTACTTACCCTATGTATTTGTGGTCCGGTGACATTTCATTAATCTATGCTACATATTTACATTACACCATTTTATAGTGGTAGGCTACATATTTTCAGTTCAAGTTCCTTCCTCTCTGACTTCATCCACTTGTCTATGAAAGCATGCTGCACATGTTTCTTAGACCTTTGAATGGAACTGTTATCCAGTCATGACACACTTGTCCTTCACAAAGCAAGTGCAGAACACATAACTAAAAACAAAATTATGTCAACAGAAAACAACAAATTGCCAAGCTTACTGTTTTCCTTTAAATTGTGGTTTTCCTTATTTGTTTTAATGTTACTCATTAGGGGCAATGTTAGATTGATTTTCACTCGAAATTCATGGGACCAGATTGTTATTTATGCAAGGACAAGTCTCCATTTGATGTACATTCCATTTTAGACCATTCGCATGCTTGCACTATAGCTTACTGCTACTTATCAATCAGTAATACATTCTGCAGCACTTAGAGTTGGCTGAGAAAATCTAGTTCAAATCTCCTTCATTCATTACCAAGTCAGTGCTTCATTGTATGGCCCATATCTGATCTTGATAGTTTTTATTTTACATTAATGTACTTTGATTTTCAAAAGAGATTTGTTGAAGTACAGTTCTTTTGTGTCTGACGCACGTTTGTGTCATCATCCTCATATGGACCCACTCCTGCTGCTCGCATTGCATCTCTAACCTACACATAAGAGCACAGTAAAGTAAATTAAAATTACCATAATGAATTGATAGAAGATATTTATTTGCTGTTTCTACAGTATTTTATACTATATTTCAGTAATGTAGCCAGAAAATCTGCCTTTTTGATGAAAATATAAAAACACCGCCAATATCCTTCTGACTGTCAAGAGCAGAATGTAGTATGATTGCTGTGACATTAAGTGGTCACTTAAACATCACTTGATTCTGGCAATTTTCACATTCGTCTTCTTATTCATAAAGTCATATAAATATACTCGTTAACTGAATGCTTGATCAAAGTAGGTTATATGTGTGTGGGAACATGTACTTTAAAATTGTAAATGGTGGAATAATAGAAACACAAAATAAAGCAGATTATCCTAATGGGAAGGTATTCGACTAGTATTAAAATATTATGGCAGTAGAGGATAATATTAAAGTTGATCTTAGGGAATTAGTGTGTGGAGAGGCAGACAACATTGTGCTGGCTCAGGGGTCAGTGGTGAGTTTTTGTAAACACAACAATGAACATCTGGGTTTTATACAAGTCGGAAGTTCTGTGGCCAATTTCCCTTTGAAGGAATTCTGTGCTGTTTGGAGTTAGTTAGGATTGGTTAGGCAGAATGCGTAGATATTTTATTATCTCTTGAGAATTATAAACAAGACATTCTTCTCCCTGGATGGGATTGTGAAATTAATTTATGTTAATTATAATTACAATACCTTTTCAACATCCTTCATGACTCTGAGGAAGTTAAGGCCTGCAAGTTTCTTGAGGTCTTCTGTACTCCACTGCCCTGTTCTGATCAAAGCTGCAAAAAGTGTGGGGTAGGTTGATACATCCTCCAGTCCCTCAGGGGTGCTGTAAAAGCAGAACCAATGGGTTTTTGATACAACATTTTTACACATATGCATTCTCAAAAAAAATTAATACTTCCTGATAATAAATAAAATCATCACATTATGAATTACAATACCAGACACTGAAAGAGAGCTTGTAATATTGTGGTTGCTTCAACAGGCTTCCAGATGACGTAGTTTAGATTAATGCCTTATTTACAATGTACACGATTTGTTAGATGAGGAAAACGATTTTACATGTTGTGAATCTTAGCATAAGCCTCCAATTATGTGGCCTTACTAAATGGCTGTGCAAATTTAATAATTTAAACATAATTGAAACTCTAATATACAATATTTATATAAGATGACCTTGAATGTAAAATGATCCACCTTCACAATTTCAGTTTTCAGGCAAATACCTGTGCAGAACAGGTATAGCTATGCGCATGATTTTTAAGGTAACCAATTTTTTTACGTGATATATTAGAAAAAAGCCTCATCTTATATTTGGATAAATATGCTATTCATTGAAACCTCTCCAAATCCAACGGGGATTAACAGCGGTACTCCTTTGGAAAAATTCACCTGTTGGAGATATGGAATAAAAACCAGAATAAAATTACTTATTGTAATGTAGAAATGCCTGGAAATGGGTTAGGTTATGTGAACATATAACAATTGGTGAGTGTTCATTTGGCCATTGCCTCTAGACAAGGGGTGTGCAACCTGCCACCCCCTGCAGTGTTATGCAGCACACTGTCACATTTGTAAATTTCACACACATACACCACACACACACACACACACTCACACACACACACTCACACACACACACACACACACACATGCATATAGTGCCTGCTCTAAATGTTGGACCCAGGGCCAGTCTGGATGGGTGCAGAAAATCCCACTCCCACCTGGATTTGATAACCAGACCATCCATCCTGTAGTGAGTCACTATACTGACTATACTCTCCTGGCCAACGGTATATGCAACTATGTACCTTAATTTCACAGTGTATTTGTTTGTATTTATAATTGTAATAATTTAAAGCATATTAGTGTAATTGTGACATTTTAGATATTCACAGCATTGTGCTCAATACTGTGTTCTGGGACGTGATGCCATGTATTCTGGTAGAAACTTACCGACATTTCAGTGGAACCTGAAGATTGAGATGTAAATGTCACCAAAATGTCTGTAAATTTTTTGAAGACTATAGAACATCGCATCCCAGAAAACAGTATTCTGCATATACTAACACAGTTTCAAATTGTAGGTTGGTAGTGAAAGTTTGTAGATGTCATGGCTCATTCTGCTAAGCTGCTAATACTTATACTCACAAATTTATGCCATCATAACCAGCCCCAAGCCCCACACTGTCCACTCCAGCTATGCTCCTCACATGGTTGATATGGGCTGTAACAAAACAAATAAATCACTGTGTTAAGAAGTTAGCATGTTCAACACACCTCCCTGTCCTGTCATTTTCAGGATGTTTGATATATACTACAGTTGAAGATTCAAGTCCTCTGAGATGCTGTACCATGTCAGCTGGTAAATGGTTGCTGACATTCCAAAGGATCAGCGTGGTTTCGTCTTTGCTTTGAACTGCTTGACTCTGAAGATAAAGACACTAGGATCCTTTGAAATAACGGTGACTGCTGGCCAGTTGACATGGCATTGCATACCAGAAGACTTTATTCTTCGACAGCACAATTGTAAGAACCTCAAAGCTGTTTTTTTTTTCCCTAAAGACATGATTTTTTAACATATGACATGAGTTATTTTTGAGCAAATGAGCGAATCCTGTGCATATTGCTTTATGAAGTTTTAATAATATAATGCACATAATTTTGAAATTTCTCTCCAATAACAATTTATGATTTAATACTAGAGCGTACAGTAGTTCACCTTGAACAACAATTGGTGATGACCTGATGGCAATGGTATTGCAGTTGAAGGGGTATGTGCAAATCTGTAAAATGCCATTCTCATCCAGATATATATGAAAGAGAAACAGGATTTCAGTACACACTGCTTATATTTTAAGTATCTGCAACACAGACTTTCATGTAGTATGTGGGTCAGCCAGAAAATAAGTTGGCATGGTATATAATTTTATGACCAAAGATTATGATTATATCAGGGGAAATAATTACTGAACTATTATAATAGTTTTCCTTTACTGAATCAAAATCTTGGTGGCCACAAATTTAGAGAGAGTGGCGTGGCGGAAATAGTTATCACTTGATGGATGATAACAGGGGTTATGGACTTCTGTTAAGAGGCAATGGACAAGATCATACAGTGGTGTAAAAATGCATCATTTATTGTGTGGACAACGCTGAAATGCAGTGGTATAGCTGTAGAATCAAAAATAAACTGTTCTTATGCAAGGCAAAAATCAAGAACCCAAAATAGATATATTGTAAATGTATTTTATGACCATTTCTCCTTACATAATGTAGCCTTACCAATAGCATCATCTGCTTTGGCCGTGTCCCGACAAGTCAGGTGCTGTGAGTAGAAGTTGATCATCACCAGTCCACCCTTCAGGGCCTAAAAACACAAATTGCCTCTTACATTTTTTTTGCTTTAAGGATTTTTAATAATATAAAAATTGTGTAATAATACACAGCTACACACTTTCCATATCCATTTTTTTGGTGTCAGACATATACATTTACAGACTGTCATAATAAATAACTCATTTGATCATTTGAATACAGTTAATTTTAAGAAAAATCTGTGTGAAGAATAAGTACTTTCACTGGTGTAAATGGAACATTATTTACAAAAACAATTTGAAGGTAAAAAATGGCAGTAATGCAAAAATACTGATTAGGAATGATGGTTTTATTTGTAAATTTTTATCCCTCCTCATGGAATCTAGAAAATCTGTGGGGCCGTCTGCTACACCTGACTTTTATGATAAATTATTCACATTTCTTGCTGCTGTTATGAGATGTAATATTTTAGCGTAGTCTATCTTGCATTCTGCAAAATATTAGCATGTACGATCTGTTAGTGTACATTACTAATGCAAGTTCAAGCTTACTAGTTTGCAAAATAAGTTTCTCCTAGGTGGGCAGGTGAATAGGTGACTGTATGCAAGTCTAGTCATAATATTACAGCCTGTTATTGTCAGCTTCAGCAATCTGCATTTAGTGGGTTATTTAGGTGGTTTATAGAAAAGGGACCAATGCGTGTGGTCAGAATTTATATGTATCTTAATAATAAATTTTTTGTCCTTAGTTGAACACTTTATCAGCTCTGATTGACTGACCGACTAACTCTTTGATTCTTGGTTTTTGTGATATAACCTTTCCTGCTGGCTACTTATGTTGTATTGATTTGTAGGATAATTTTTCAGTGATGAATTTAGAAAGGATGTGGCAGGAATGAGTGTGACCTGTTTTTAAAGTACTGCCCCATTGTTTATCTGAAGAAGATGAGGGAAACTGAAAACTTTAATATACCCAATGACCAGGGCAAGATTTTAACCCAGGACTTCCCATGTATGGGTTGATAATTGTGGAACCGTGATAACTAGTTAATGTATTTTGAGAGTATTAATCCATATAGGGCAGGACATTTTAAAGGCATGTGGATTTACAGTGTTGACTGCTATATTCCTATGAAGCTCACCACAAGCCTGAGGACGTGATCAGGCACATTCCTTGTAGTATTACACAGCGCTCTTGCTGAAGAATGGGAAAATATAACAGGGGCTGTGCTTACTTCCAGTGCTGCCAACATAGTATGAACTGCTGCATGTGCCAGGTCCACTAACATTCCTAGTCGGTTCATCTCCTTAACCACACTCTGCAATCATTTTCACTGGATTAATTGATTTGGAAGGATAATCTGTATAAAAGTACTTAAAATACAGCTGTTTCACGTGTGCAAGTTACCATGTACTTACAGAAACAAAGCAGATGTGCAGTAGTTTCAGTTACAGTTTGAGGGAAGAATTTGAAAAATAAGCTTCATGATTTGTGCTGTTCATGCAATAGTTGTAATATCAGGTTTAACAAGCTGAGGATGGGTGGGTGGATTGTGTAGACAGCTGAGAAATGCATTAAGAATGTTGTTCAAAGATCTTAAAGAGAAGAGACCATTTCAGAGTGTTAGGTATAGATGTAAAAATGGTAATTGGTGTTGAATATATATGATGTTAGGTGTGAAATGGATTAAAGTGGCTTGGGATAGGGTTCAGTTGCAGACTTTTATGAATGCAGGAATGAAGCTTCAGGTTTCCTGAAAAATAGATAATTTCTTCACCAGCTGAATACACCTTCTGAAGAGAGGTCTGTTCCATGATGTTTTTTAGTTACTTTCAGTTACAGTCTACTGCACCAGTTGAATTTAAACTACACAGAAATATTATTTCCATGGCATACAAACCTTGCCGAAGTTGGTGAGTCCATTGTGCTCTGGTCGCTTTCCAGGGCCATCTACAAGCAGAGAGTCAGCCCTGTCAATGAATATTATATTATTTTGAAATAATTCCTGGCAGCTGTGAAGGAATTAATTGACCCTCATCAATTTAAATTTACAGTTATTATAGCAGATGGAACATGTATCAAGACTGAGCTTGTGAGGTGGACAATTCTCACAATGCCATTACTGGGGATTCACATCTTTTGGGATGTTAAGCAATGTCAACTGGTAAATAGCCACCCATGTTTCAGAGGTACATAGTTCCTCCACCTTCAGGATCAAGCAGTCCAAGAAAACGTTCTTCTTGGATTTGTCTGACCCTGAGCGTGAGGGCATTGTGGTCCTTTGAAAAGATGGCAACCTTTTACCATTCAGCATGATGTGAGATCCCAGAAGACTCGAATCTTCAAGACTAGACCTACTGTTATACTCCTTTCATCATATTTAATTTTGGATTGCTTTGTTGGATGAAAGATAATGAACTGTAAAAATGTAGTGCATGGGACCTGACAGTACAGTAACCAGAGACTGGAATGTGATGTCTACATGAATAAACTGTATAACAGTCTCATTTAATTTAGTTTTCCTTTCAAGGAGAAGTAAGTATTTTGTGCAGGCAAAGAGTATTGTTCCTTTACCAACAAATGGTGATAAATTTTGAAACAGAGTATCAGTGCTAAGTTCTTAGTGAAATTAGTGAAAAATGCCATGGGCCTTGATTTCTGGTTGAATTAAAATGCACTGAAAAAATAAAAGGGGGAATAAAAATTAGAATCTGTGGAGAAGGGTGTGTCATGTTTTACAGTCAGTCATAATATGTTAAGTTCAATTCCATTGTAAACCCTATATATTCTAAATTTCTATAAGGAACCATAGGCTTGTGCTGTCATCATGTTTGCTCATGCTCTGTTCCTAAAACCTGGTTTGAACCACTTGACATTTCCTTGAAGATTGGTATGGACATCATAATTCTAGAGAAAATCCAAACTTTGTACTTTTAAAATTTCTACCATCTACAGAACCTAAAAGAGAAACTTGAAAACTCGTGAGATTCTAGCTATTCCTACCACACAACTAAAATATTTTGTATTGCTAGACATCTACGGAATGTGTAATTTTTATTATGGTGTGTTGGTGTGTGTTTGCTTTATTATCTCTTTCTATTACAACTGCATGATGACTGAGGAGAATTTGCATAGAGCTTTCTGTGTAAATGTCAACAGGTTATGAACCATCAAGTGCATAAAGTTTTAACATTGTGAAACTCAAGTGTATTGTAGTTAGATTCTGTATTAGTAGAAATTCAGCACAGAATGGATCACTAAAATGCACAATTATTATTTTTCTTACTAGCCTCACCATAGATATTGAAGAATTTCAAGGACAGAACTTCTCATTTAGATGTCTGTCACTGAAGCAATATGTATGCTTGGCATATGTTTTAATGTTAACAATAAATGCACAGAAAACTTGTATCAATTGCAATGAACATAATCTCCTCATTTAACTGTTTATTTCCTTTATGTAAGGTATTGTTCATGTGACAAATAATTACCATGGTGTGTTGCATTTTGATGTGAGTGTCAAGTATCGTACACCCACACTGTACAGTGTCCGTAGCACAGGAAGGCTACTGGCAAGAGAGTGTCCACCCTCCACACCAATGAGACTGCACAGCTGTCCATTCATGTGAGCTGCTTTGATATCTGCAACAAATTTCATGTTTCTATTTGCTGTATTTATTAGTTTCATTTAGCTATGCTTGCAGGTTGCTGGCATGTAAAGAACTTGGACCATGCGTACTGTCTAGCATATTAATTATTGTATGTATAAGAATGTCCTAAGTTTTACCCCAAAAGAAGGAACATATGTTGAGGGTCACTTCTGGTAGGTTATAATTGTAGTGCATTACAGACAGGTGGAAGCAGTTGTGGCCTAATTTAGGGCATTATCATAATATTTACTCAGAGGGACTGAGGAAAATCACTAACAACATCAGTTAGGGTAGCTGAGATTTGAATCAGGCAATTCCGTGAATACATGTGTATAGCGTTACTGCTGCACTAACACATTCTGTCGCTTGGAGCAATGTACGTATAACCGTGAGTAAAATATGAAAAGAAGTAAGTGTATTAGAATGGCAGTAAGGCAAAGAATAAAACAATTAATAAAAAAAGAAATAGCTAACAACAAAAATCTGTCAAATGGGGACACTTGACAACAAGCCACTCATTATGCTTAGAAGAAATCAAAGAAGAATTTTTTACTTTGTTATAATATCAATACTCACTTCAAGATCTTCATTAAGGGATTCAACCCCATTTTTAAATTAAGATCTTGGGGTGGTGAGATTGTGTGACTAAAATAAGAGGTTGTATTTGACTGTCAGAATTACAGTAAATAATTTACTGTGCATGAGCTTTTTGAAATTCTCATGGTGCTTACTAAGAAGATTACTCTCGTCTGGGATGTGATGCCATATACTTTAGTGGGTAGTTCCTCTTTTTAAACGTTAGTACCTTCTAGATGGTGCCACATCCCAGAAAGCAGTAATTTTCATATTACTGTACATTTTGCCTCCGATCCTTCAGTGTCTGTTAAGAGAATAATTTTTTATCAGTTACAATTGCTCACCTCAGGTAAATTTAACACTATTATAATCTAGCATGTCATCAGTATCTCAGAAAGCTTTAAATCCATGCAGTTTGTAGTCCTTGACACTCACCAGCAACTGATGTGCACAATAGTAGTGTTGGGTGGTATTTCTCTGTGAGTCGTCGGATCACATCGATCTGTTCCAAGGTTAACTGAACAGCATCCAGGAACTGGGATTCACATGGGACATATGCTGCCCAGAACTGCGAGAAAGAATTATGTCAGACTGCTGATGTGTCTGAAGGCTTTACTGATTGCCCCTTTTTGAAGTTTAACTATACTTGCTGTCATCAGTGCTTAGATGTGAAGAAAAGTACATAGTTTAAGGAGGAACACGTGTTGAGATTATGTGTGTTGTATTTAATTGGGAAATTTAAAGGAAACGAGGTTTAATGTACATGTAACCTCAGACTTTATGAACTTCAAATTTACGTATTTCAATAATGGAGTTCATAATAATCATTGTTACTTCGAGGCTTGTGTATTTGCTTAAAAAAATACTGTCATATGTTCCATCATATGTATTTTGGATTGTCAGACGTGGTTATAACAGCGCAATGGGCTCATATTTAAGATTTGAAGCTTTCACAACGAATAGACCTAAACAAAATGAAGTTTTTTTGGGCAGACATCTAATTCAAGATGGAATCCCAAATGATGGAAACAGCGACATTTAACGAAACGTCTTGAATGTGTTCAATCTTTGGGAAACTGACTGAACGAGAAGATTTTGCTGCATGAATGTATTTGTATGTATTTTAGTTTGAATATTATCAGCACATGTTTTGCAGTACATGGGGTTAGGTCTCGCAGTAGACATGGACAAAGACCAGGATTGACCCAGCTACCACAATCCACACCAGCCCAAGGACGGCGGGCATTGAAATTTAAAAATGAGTTTCCCCCCACCTATATCACATTGAACATTATGGGCTTTCCCAAACATTTGACATTTTATGAGATATTCTGCATTCTACGAAAGCTGTAGAAAGTGGGGATGTAATAGGACAGTAGAGTGGCTCTTTATAGATGCCGAGAAAGCGTATGAACGTCGAAGACTGAAGTACTGTCCATACTAACGTAGCAACGTTTCTGTGGCCCGGGCGCAGCTTCAGATTTTGGACCCCCCTGCATAATTATAGTACTTCGCCCCCACCTTCCTAAACACCCCTCATTCCACCCAACACTAATCTTAAACGTACCAGAAGCGCTCGCACGTCCGGCATGAATAATTTAAATGGCAATTTTTTTTTTTTTTTTTTACTGAAGCCACACCTACGAGACAATGCGAATGTGTTTAATTAATAGACTGCCATTTGGTGCATGATACAATTATGTGTGTGTGTAAAGGAAAATGGTTAAATGTTCTTGACAAAATGAACAATGACAAACTCCCCGAACGTGCATTTAAGTACAAGTGGAGTGTCATGAGATGTAGAGGCTATGAAATCGGAACAGCCATAAGCCTAAGCCGTGAAGAGCAGAAGGAGAAGAAGAAGACGGAGAAGAAGAAGAAGAAGAAGAAGAAGAAGAAGAAAAGGAAGAGGAGGGGGAGGAGAAGAAGAAGGAGAAGAAAAGGAGGAGGAGAAGAAGGAGGAAAAGGAGAAGAAGAAGAAGAAGAATGAGGAGGAGGAGAAGAAGGAGAGGAAGAAGAAAGAGAAGAAGGAGGAGAAGGAAGAGGAGAAAAAGAAGGAGGTGGAGAAGATGAAGAAGGAGGAGGAGGAGCAGAAGAAGGAGGAGAAGGAGTAGAAGAATAAGAAGAAGAAGAAGGAGAAGGAGGAAGAGCAGGAGGAGGTTGTGGTGGTGGTGATTATTATTATTATATAATTAGGCCTACAGCAAGAAATTACGCAATTACATGGTCGTTAGTGTTCAGAAATCTATGGTATTGAAATAGAAATTGAAAATAAGCTGCAAAATTAATATTTCCAGTTGATCATATGGTTCGTCATCCCCGTTGTGTCTTTATAAACTATAATTGGATTAATCAAATGTCGAACACAACTGTCTGGTGGTTAGATATATGTTGTTTATTACATAGGTATCAGCTACATGTTTCGGCTCTTATGACCATCTTCAGGTTGATAGATTGACAACAGACTTGTAAGCAGCTATACTTTGGCTTGCGTCTTGTGTATGGTGGAGAGGGGTTGGGGTTGGAT
>Ga0209755_10006029_pt1 | contig 13560 bp, 8 predicted proteins | sample TergutCo191P1_FD_187301 | JGI IMG/M metagenome (GOLD analysis project Ga0209755, IMG submission 187301) | Cornitermes sp. P1 segment gut microbial communities from Petit-Saut dam, French Guiana - Co191P1 (SPAdes) (version 2) | ecosystem: Host-associated > Arthropoda: Insects > Digestive system >... | reverse complement strand
CCCCAGGTGAGTGTATGTCCATGTGGGTGGTGGCACACACTGTTGTTGTTGCCGTGTACTGTTTCTCACTGTGTGTAGCTGGTTTCTTCTCTGCACTGCACTTCCAAGATGGTTCCCAACGTTTTGAAGGAAAATATGGCCTACATATTCAAGTGTTAAGTGGTCCATGAAGAATTCTTCAGGGGACATATTCCTTTGCATCAGGAACAACTCACCCATCAATGCAGCTCACATCCTAGAAGACTACTCTTCAGTTCCACCACTGTCAAAACCTACAAACCCACAGTAATGATTCTTTCATTCAGCAAACATCCTACACAATGATGGGGACAGCCCATGTTCCTGCAAAGAGGATGTCACAAATATAAAACAGGTAAAAGCCCAGGATATTCTGGGGCTGATCTAGTTGCTGCTAAGAAAATAATCCTCCAGATCTAACATCATACATGTCAAACATTATTTCAGAACTTACAGAAGAACTAGGATAACCATGGTATTAGCATTAAGAAAGATCAGTGACTGTTTGAAAACTACTACTCAGTGCACAGCCAGATTTTGTGTTATCTCTGTCATTCATGCATTCTTACTTTTGCTGATGGAACTGTTTATTATACAATGTTCCATTACAAAAACCACACCCACACATCATTTGGGCAAAAAAAGGAAGTTTATTCATTTACCTGCATTCCATAAATCCCAGTAACTTTACGAAAAACCATAAAATATAGAATTGGTCAATGTGGATATTTGCTTATAAAAAGCATATGTCTAGCCAAATAAAAATAAAATAATAAATTTATCTATGTTCACTATAAATAAGTTAAATTATGTGAAGAATATGAAATACTCTTATTTATAAAGTTATAAAACAAAAAAATCTATGAAAGTATATATGGGCCAAGATCTTAGGTTCAATTCCAATTAAAATATTTGTCTGATGAGTAACATCAGTTTGTAAGCAGAAACTGTTTTAAAGTGGTTCTAAATTGTTTCAGTTCATTTTTAAAATCTTAAGGCTATTTGGAAGATGATTAAAAACCTTAATTCCAAAATAATAGGCTCCATTTTGAAAAGTTAATTTTGATATAGGAGGGTGTAAATCAGTACTGTGTCTGGTACTGATACTATGAACATCAGAATTTGATTTATATAATTCTCTAATCTTGACTACAAATAATAATAGGGAAAATATATATTGATTCAAGTGGTAGGATATTTATTTTCTCAAATAATGTATGATGTGAATCTCTATTTCTTGAATATATAATAACTCTATTCTTTTTTATATGTTAAAGATATTATTGGAAGAGGGTGAATTGCCACAGAAAATTATATCATTTCAAAATGGAATTAACATAGGAAAAATAAATCATCATTACTTATTTCTTGAGACATGAAAGGTTGGAAAGCCCTAATTATATAACATGCAGTACCCAATTTTGACATTAACTGATAATATGGTTATGCCATGATAATGAACTGTCAATGAATAACCCAAGAAATTTGGTGCTACAAGTGTCAATAATTTGTTTGTACTCATAGCTCATACTCACATGTGAATGTTAATGTTAATTTTATGACTAATTCAGTCATTAAATATCAATAATATGTTTCATCAAAATTTGATGATAATAGATTAATTCTAAACCAGTCATTAATATTTCCAAATACCTTATTAATGCCATTTGTAAATTCTGTAGGACTGTGGTTAGTGATAATTATGCTTTTATCATCAGCAAATAAAACCAGTTTAGATATATTAGATACAATTTTTGTAAGGTCGTTTATGCATAGAAGAAAAAACAAGGACCAAGAACTGAACCCTGGGGAACACCTTGTTTACTAACCTCCAACCAGAAAAGGAAGTGTTGGAATATTTATTATCTGTCACAATTATCTGATATCCATTGTCTATATAAGATTTTACAACGTTTTAGTTTTACCTGTAATTCCACAAAACTCCAATTTTGATAACAGTATATCATGATTCAAAGTCAAAAGCATTCTCCAAGTCACAGAATATGCCACTAACTAATAATTTATTATTTAAGGCTGATAATATAGCAACTATTAATTTATCAGAGGCTTTTTCAGTTGGTGAATTACATCAAAAGCCACACTGTTAGTTTGCTAAAATATTATTGTGTTGTATGTGTTGATAAAGTTTTGAATATATAACCTTTTCAAAGATTTTAAAAAATTATTTAAGAAAAGAGATAGGTCTAAAATTAGATGTTATTTCCATCACCTTTTTTTATACAATGGCTTAACTACTGACAATTTTAAATGAGTTGGAAAAGTACCTGTTGAAAGTGATTTATTACATATGTAAGTCAAGGGAGAGGGGTAATGAATTAAACTACTGAATTTTAGAGCCTGAATAAAACTAGTTAATCATGGAATATTTTGCAGACTTCCTGATATCATGCAAATGATATGGTGACATTGCAATAAGTCCACATACTGATAACTATATTGTTACTTCAATAGCTAAGCAACAAGTTTTTCTTAACACAGCAGTAGCTAGTAAGATTTGAGGTGATGAGAAGTTTTAAACGTTCAGTTTGAATTAAATTTGGACTGGTGCTACTATGCTATTATAAAGTATACTGCTGGTACCAAGTAGTATCTGCTGCACTTATTGGTTATTTGCTTCATTAGACTGTTAAGAAGTTATGCACATATTCTGTTAAGTACATGGCTTAATGGTAGGAATCCCTGTACTAGAATAAATTCACAGCAGCAGCAGCAGCGGCGGCGGCAGTGGCTGTGGCAGTGGCGGTGTCAGCAATGGCAGCAGCAGCAGCAGCAGCAGCAGAGTATGGAAAAAATTGTATGAGCAGAAAACAAATATGGAGCCTATGTCACACTTAATTCTTATTTTTCAACATTAAATATATCCTGTGCACGACAAACAACCTAACACTAGTGTTTACTCTAATCATGAGACTGGAGGCATTTTTTGATAGACATGTAACCATGTAATCCTCATTTTTCTATAGGCAGGTGTTAATCTGTGATTTTAACAGCAGTGGGATTCACTATGCCATGTGGTGGGAAATGTTTCTTGTAATAAACTTTAACCTTGTCTAGAACAAAGTGAAATGCCATGTGTTTGGTTGAATGCACCCCAAGTTTCCATAACCACAACAGAATGAAACATTTTATACAACATTTTGATCTGTGTTGTGGACAATGAACACCAATGTGCAAGAACTAAATCCTTTACTAACCTATGCACTACTGCTGGGCTTTCATCCTTGTACTAAGCTGAAACCCAACCCATTGAGACAATGTTCCCAACAGCAAACCATGGTTCTACCAGGTTGAAAGTTTTAGGAAACTAACACACAAACTGTAAGCAACAGTCAACATTTTACTAATAATTTACACATACACTGTACATTAATAACAAATATGAAATATTGCTTTCTTTGTAACAATCTGTAAATGTTCACTTATGAATGTGAAAAAATATAATAAGACAGATTTTATTACAGCATTACAAGAAATGTGACTTCTGTGTCTAACAGATAAGTAGACATTAAAATGCACTGTTTAGAAATGTCAGTGCAATTCAACACCAAGACATATGTTCATGGTAGCCTTCAGGTTACAAATGTAACTTCACAGAACAGGTACAGAGAACTGATAGGACATGTCAGCCAGACTTAACTACTCCACATAGGAAGCTGGCATCCTTAACGTAATATATACAAATATTTGACAAGAGCATACGCTAACTTTTGTTCAGAATTCTTGAGGGACAGGAAGGGCTTAGAACATCAATGAATAATTAAAAACTACCACCACAAAATTAAATCATTTGGCTCACAAAATGTCACAAAGTCTAGTACAAAGTCTTTCCCTCATCATCTTCCCCCTGTAAATGACCATGGTAAGTATACTCACATGAAGCTCAGTTACTATATTTCAGTATCGAAGCAAATGTACCAAGAGATTATTATGGAAAAGTGCTCAAACATTAACAGACAAACATCACCAAAAAAAATGAGAACATGAAATGACAAGTGTCATGTATACATGCGGGACTGTCACTTATTGAATGGCTTGCCCCACTGTCCCACAAGATAACATAATTATCCTCCATTTGAATGGCCCTGATGTACCACCTTGACAAAATTAAATGTTCAAGTGATTTTTGTATCCAGCACAATGAATATCAAGGCAAAGACATAGATCACATAATAATAAAGTTCATGATCTATACACATTATCTCATATGACAAGGGTCATTACATGAAATAGGACTGAACTTAACATTCAACTATGAACACAAAAACAAGAAACACAGTCTTACAGCACTGCATATTACCACATACTTTCTTATCCAGTGATACAAACTAGAAACCAACAAATACACTGTTTATACAGAGGGAGACACTCCTGCTTGTCTTCAGTCAATTTTCTACAAGTTTTGGCCCAGCAAGGCCATTATCATGGAGTTCTGAAGTAGATAATGAGAAATGTACAAGCAATTAACAGTACATACACCAACCCAACATTTTCACATATAAATGTAAAGTAACTTGTGATTTGATTTAAATATCATTAACCTATGACCTTTTTGAATAACTATTTTACTACTAATAGTTATATAGATGATACTGCTTTTTCTTGAAATTACCATTTCAACATTTGTTAGGTATGTCTCCCTGTAAAACAGTGCAATTTGTTGGTTTTTAACTTGTATAAGAAACAGAGGTTAGTTGAGAAACCTACTGGAAAACAATCACACCACAACCTGAGTACAGAACGTGCGTAGGATTAGTTCCAGTGGCGGAATTTTCTGCACATGGCTTGTACTTACAGATTATATTACCAGTTAAAACTAGTATGTATGTATTCTGCAATTTAGACATTGAAATGATGCATTATTTATAGTTTTACACACTATGAAATGGTCACTTTTCTGTAATATGCACCATTCTGGCACTTGCTGTATGGTGCAGACATGACATTTACTGTTATTCCACAACAGCTGGCAGTTTTTACATTTTACAGCACACATCATGTTATGTTGCATTTTTGCTACACTTATAAAAAAGTTGACAAAATAGTTCTGCAATGTCCTATCTTTAATAACTAGATATTCAGTTCTTGTTGTGTCCACTTAGCAAGTTCATGCCAGGACAACCCAAGGGTGGATCACTGTATGTATATACAGAGACCCACAGGTTGTAAGTCACATGGACTGAACTCTTATTAAAAAACCAAACTCCTATACATGAAATGGAATCTTATCACATTAATTCTCAACAGTGCCTATATCAGTGCCATTCTCAACCATGAAAATACATTTATCTCTTTCTGTCACCCTGTCAAACCCTTTCCTGGCCTTCCCTCTGTTATAAGAGCCTGGGTCACATACACAGCAAATCTCTTTGTGCCGATTTCACAGGGCACAAAGAATGGGATTAAGTATCCTCTTATTTATGTCTGTAGGAAAATTTCAAGACATAATTAGGACTCTGCTCTATGGAGTTTGTTAACAGAAATAGGATGCACAACAAACCATCTTACAGCAACGTACACACTCCAAACACAGGTGATCAAACGGTGCAAACATAATGTTGCCTGCTTTCTAAACCATGTACTTTTATGCCTGAAGATGTTCATATAGACCGAAACAAGTACCACTGTTGAATACAATCACCTGTTATCTTTGATGGTACATACGAATTACCACCAATTTATTATAAGTACAATGGAATGAACTCCATCAAAACATGTAACGTTTCTTGTCTGTAGACATTCCAACTGTGTGCCACCAGACCAATCAAGAAAACTGCAGTCAACATGCTACAGCTAAACTCAATTTTAGACAGTCTACAGCAATAATAAAATGAAGAAATGGCTCTAAACTAACAGTCAACATGCTTCCTGTTACCTTTGTGAAAAAGTGAGCCAAAACCTTATTTTAAATACTGTACTTACTCAAATGCAGGGCAACATTTTTCCCTTAAATTTGGCACTTAAATATGTAAGGTCATCTTAAATTCGCGTATGAAGCGATAAAATGGACCATGCCAAACTGGATCTCTCTGAACCAAACTGTGTGGAGCCAAATCAAGTCCTGCATCACAATATCGTGTTAGGTCTACAATACAGTGAGATATTATGCAGCGTAGAGTGGTAATTCCGCACCAATGTTTCAGGACAACCTATCAGTCCCACCTTCAAGGGTAAAGAAAATCATAAGAGAGAAAAGAGCATGAGGGGAGTTTACTGACACAATCTTTTTTCAGTAGGGGAACTTTGTCTAGCATCTAATTTTTTTAAGAAGAACGTTTTGGATGCCAGTTGTGTTTCAAGCAAAGAAGTATCTAACCTGGTGGACCCCTTAGAATGAGTTATTCTCAATCACTGGGCACCACAGAAACAGTAATTTGTTAAGAAATGTACCTGTAAACACATCTAGTCCAAAGGTAGTAACATGAAAATAGCTATTGAAAAATTAAAAATTAACTACGAGATTCAAAAATAAAACCTGGACCAATTCACAAATTAAAAATCATAAAAGAAGCCAGATACTCAGACTGATCAGACCACAGACATGATACAAAAACCCAGAACACGTTAGAACAGATAGAGCGTATGAAGTTGACTGTGTCGGGTTGTGTAATAAATACATTTCACATGCCCCATTTGGATGAGATCCCTTTGGGATCACATAAATCAAAGCAGATGTTTGTATACATGGTGCAGACAAAATACAAATTGCTGTGAGCTTGTACTTTTAAGAGGCTCACTGTCACAAAGATTTAATAACACATCACTGTAAATTGATGCTACTCAACTTTGTGTATTCCAGAATTTGAATATTGTAATTACACCAGTGAGGGCAGTCAGTACTTTGATTAGCATGTTGGACTTGTATGTCTTTGTTCTGTCAGATCCACTGAGAATGACACTCCAGTGCCCAAACACATACAAGTTTCTTTATCAACGCACCTTGCATTTTGTAGTCATTTAATTAGCATACCAACTAATGCACACACATAAAATTTCATACTAACCCCCTCTATGAACTCGTAACACAACATGAATCCTTCCACATAATCCATAGCCAGTCTCAAGCAACACAACATAGACGCACACCCATAGTCAGGCGCATTCTCAGTAACATACTTTTACACAACACAGTAAGCATAAACCTTGCTTCAATCCAGATAGCTTAATTATTTGGGTAAAAAATTCAATTAATACTATTTTATTTTAACAATCTTACTATATTATTTTGACACTATACTTAATAAGTATACTTTATATTACAGACATGCTGCCACAGCACCCTGTTAATATAAGGAAATTAATCAGCGAGTGTTTTTAAAATGTGACTTTAGCAAGGAACAGTGTAGCTCCCTGAAGATGCTCTTAGGATCGAAACATGTTGAATCAATTTTAAGTGTTTTAATATGCAATTTTGTGTATGTGCATTAGTTGGTATGCTAATTAAATGACATACGAGTTTGATACCTGTCATGAATTATATTCTATGACTTATATTTTATTGAGTGCATTTGTCAGTTGATATAGTGAAGACAGTGTGCACTGACAGACTCATCCACTGCCCTTAAAGTAAAGGAAGAATCAGCAAATACATTGCTAGTGCACGTGTATGTGCCAACATATAAATTGTCAGAACTACAGGACACAGTTGCAAGAAATTCTTCAAGAAGATGGAAGAGGTGGCACAAATTAAATCATAATATGGCACTGAAACAGTGTGGTCAGCGGTAAACTGGACTGAAACACTGTTAGACCACAAGGACTGGGAAACAGAAACCAGACATATCAAATGCCCATCTACTTCCTGAAATTGTGTGAATTGTGCATTTATATAGATCCTTCTTTTATTAACCAACACATGCACAATATTTATGTTAACACTTTCATAGAGTAAGATACTGGGATCAAACAAGATATACCAAAACAACCCAAAATTCTGCAAATGCATTAGTATCCTGAAAAGACAAATGAGCATAAAGCAAGGACACTATGGAATTCTGAAAATATGTAGAAAGAGACCAAAAATGAATTGCTGGGAATCACTTTTTATACAAACCTACCAGCAACAGGGCTTATTGATAAAACAGCAGGTCAATAACTTCAATCCCATTTATGCACAGGGCAGTAGCAAGATGATGTCACATAACCACACATTCAACCTCTGCTCAGTTCCCTGCAAGCCTTCAAGTAAGAAGCTTCACACCCAGGGACAGCCTGTCACCTTGCCCCACATTTTCACTATTACAGTATTATAATACATGTACTAAGATTCATTTACAGGATTGGGTACTCAGGGCACATAAAACCAGATACTGATGATTGTACATAAAGCCACTATGTGACTTGCATTTATTGTGCACCAAACTTTAAGAACTGTAACCAACTTGCTGTACAATACCATGTGACATTCTAATCTTTCAATCATATTGTGACATCTGTGAATAAGCAAATTTTACTGTAATAGACTTAGTTACTTTAGTATACAGAGAGACTCCCTGATGATGACACTCATACATCAAAACAGGAGTGCAAAAAGGAGGAGAAAAGTGTTAACAACAAATATTGTGCATTTTCTGGTTAATAAAAGAAGAGCTCATCTACTTCTTTGAAAGAAATGGACTTGCTATCACCAACACAAGGTTTAAAAAGCCAAAGAAAAGACGGTACTTCTGGAAAGCACCAGGAGACTGAAACTGACATAAGTTGGACTAAACACTTGTAGAATGGTGGTTCAGCAGCAGTGTGATGGCCTGCAACAGATACTGACCCTGACCATAACCCAATGGTTGTAGATATCTGCACCAGAATGAAGAAAATCGAATGGTTCCAAAATAGGAAATCAAGATAGGATCTGGAGAAGTTACACGATCATAAAAAATATTTGGTGAGGCTGAATGTGAAAATAAGAATTTGGATCTGTAATGGAACAATATCAAAATGTGTGTGACATACTGTGAGAGAGACAGTGGGGACATATATAGCAGTGCAAGAAAGCCATGTATTACACAGGAAATGATCAGTAATATGGATGAATGAAGTGGAAAATGTCATCTATAAAGAATAATGAACAACTACATCAGACTGATAAACAAACTGAAAAGAGTCACAAACAAGGCCAAAATGGACAGCCATATGTGATGAGATCAAGGTACTTCAAAGAACAGAACATTATGATCTAATGTTCTTCAAGGAGAGGAACTAGGGTGGAAAGAAAACCATGAGATTCAAAACATTGCTATTGAAGAGCCTAAAGGGAATATAATAGCAGATAAGAGACAAGTTCTGAAAATTTGGGAGAATTATGTAACAGAGCTATAAGGTTGACCTAATTGACCAAAAAACCTAGAAGTCAAACCTGAAGTGAAGTAGATAAAGATCAGAAAGGCCCTTATGTTTTGCAGAGTGAAGTGGAAAAAGCAATTAAGGAGATGAGGGATAAGAAGGCCAAAGGAGATGATGATGATGTCCCTGTGGTTGTGCTGAAGTTACAATGATTACTTCGAAGAAGCCAAAAGCTACAAAATGCAGCAACCATCACACAATCAGCCTAATTGCACATGCAGCAAAGATAGGAGCAAGGATAATTAGAAAAAGGCTTGAAAAGAAGAGTAAGGATGCTTGGAGAAGATCAATTTGGATTCAGAAGAGGAAAAGAAACTGGAGGTGCAATAGGGATGCTGAGAGTGTCAGAATGTACTTTGGACATAGATGTAAGTTACTTAAACTTGCAAAAATTTTCAGCCGTGTTAGTATAACTGAAATTGTTAACAATAGACCTTTATTCACCAAGCATGGACTGCATCTAAATGAATCAGGTAAAGAATTATTATTAAACCGATCAGTACTACATATATTTTCAGTATTGGAAGTCAGTGTTAATTCCATAACTCTTGGGTGATATGACAAGAATCCACAAGTCAATGCTTCTTCAATAACAAGACCTTCCCATACACTTACCCATATCAACTGCTAGTTGCCAAATGTGCAAGCACCTAAATGCACTAAGAAATTCCCTGTAACTAGGAAAGATGATTGTTTTATGGGGAATTTAACCAAGGAATCAGAATTTGGCACAGTAATTAATTACAATGAGTCAAAACATAATAAGAACCAAAATCATGTAAGAAATCTCCTTATTCCTAAATTCTCTAAAAAAGATTGTTATTTTTTACAAAAACATTAGAGGTCTCCGCAGTAATAAAGTTGATGAATTATCTGTTTCTTTATCTGCCACACACTATATGCTTCACAGAACATCATGAGGATATTAATGAAACAGATACAAATGTACTGGCAAATTACAGAATTGGAGCTAAATTTTGTAGGAATGCACTTAAAAATGAAGGAGTATGTATTTTTACTCACAAATCTATTCAGTCTACTAACATAAACTTAAATGAATTTTGTAAAGAAAAAGACTTGGAGATACGTGCAGTTAAATTGCACCTTCCGTCTTATGAAATATGTATTGTAACTATTTATAAATGCCCCTTCCAAAAACTTTCAATACTTCATCAATAATCTTGAAAAAACTCTAAGCATGATTTATAGTAACATGTTTGAATAAATAATATGTGGAGACATTAACATAAACTATCTCACTGATTCCACATACAAACAATTACTGGGTTCATTATTGGCTTCTTATGGTCTATGCAGCGCAGTTTAATTTCCCACTAGAATCCAGAACAAATCTCACTCTGCAACTGACAATATTTTTATTAAAACATTTAAATTTAGTACCTTTTCATTGTACCCCACTATAAACAGGCTGTCTGATCATGACGCTCAAAGTATAATAATGCGTAATATACATGAACAGAACTGCAATACTTACTTCTACTTTAATCGAAAAATTGACAAATTTTCAATCGTTGACTTTAATACCAAATTGAGCTATGAATCAAGGGAAGATATATTTACTGAGAATAATATAAACACTATCTTTAACAACTTTCTGAATGTGTATCTAAGAATATTTTACTCCAGCTTTCCTCTCAAAAGAGTCCTCATAAATCCTGTAACAAGGCATGGCTAACACCAGGAATTAAGATTTCACGTACAAACAAACGTAAGTTTTTTTTAATTCAAAGAAATAGTAATGGCCCTAAATTGACAAATTATTACAAGAGATATTGTAGGATTCTAACAAGTGTAATTAAACTAGCTAAAAAAAAAGATACTATAACAGCATTCAACCTAATCTAATAATAAAGCTAAAACTACTTGGAATATTATAAAGAATACCTCAAATATAAAACCAAATACACAAAATATAACCTCAATTAATGTAAATGGTAACTTATCCTTTAATAGTCAAATTATTGGTGAGACATTTAATAAATATTTTGTATCAGTTGCACAACAAATACATGTGAATAATCACAATGCTAATGCTCCATCTAATCATGAAAATCCTATATCTTACATATCCAGGGCATTTAATCAACCATTCCCTACTATCAATCTTAAATGTGCATCATCTAAAGAAATAGAAGATAAAACAATGTCACTCAAAATAAAAAATTCACATGGATACGATGGGATATCAACAAAAATTTTAAAATTCAGTATTCATTACATTTCTTCCCCTCTAACTTACATATGTAACAGAATGTTATTTTCTGGCATTTTCCCAACAAGATTAAAATTCTCTGAAGTTAAACCTATATTTAAAGGAGGAGATAAAAAATTATACATCTAATTATAGACCTGTTTCTCTGCTCACATCATTTTCAAAGATTTTTGAACAGCTTATCTATAATATATTATATCATCAAATTAATAATTATCACATTCTCATTAACGAACAATTTGGTTTCAGGCATGCATCATCAAGAGACATTGTGTCCTATAAGTTGACCAAGAATATACTGACAGCATTAAAAAATAAACTGCTAGTTGGTATTTTTTTGCAACCTTCATAAGGCATTTGACTGTGTCATCCATGACATCCTGCTGTCTAAAATGGAATTTTATGGTATTTCTGGAAAAACTAATAACCTAACGAAATCCTACTTACAAGATACGCATCAGAGAGTACTAGTAGACCTTAATTCAAAAAAATATTACTCTGAATGGGAATCTGTTACAGATGGAGTTCCCCAGGGATCCTTACTTGGTCCCCTGCTTTTTCTTTTATATATTAATGCTGTGCCAAACATAATATCTGATATATCTAACCCAGTGTTGTATGCAGATGATACTAGCTTGATAATCACTAATTCTGATAGCCAAATGTTGAAAAAGACATCAATACTGCTATATTACAATTAAACAGATGGTTTAATAGTAATCTGTTATTATTAAATATGGAAAAAACTTACTTTCTTCAATTCTTAACCAAAAACACTAATGCAACAGACCTACACATATCATACGAAAATAGACAAATCTTCAGTATACATACCACAGAATTTTTGGGATTGGTGATTGATAATTTATCATGGCATTGCCATATTGATCAAATGATACCTAAACTACACAAAGCATCTTACATAATCAGATCTTTGAAACCACTGTTGTCTTTTGAGTCATTAAAGATGTTTTTTATTTCTCAACAGTGCATTCAATCATATAGTATGGTATCATACTCTGGGGTATATCAACTCATAGTAAAATTATATTTAAAATCCAAAAAACAATAATAAGGATTATTATAAACTCAGATAACAAAGATTCTTGTTGAGATTTATTTAAAATATTATCTATTCTCCCTCTTCAGCCTTAATACATATTTTCTCTACTCATGTTTGTTGTTAAGAATAAAGACTTTTTCAAAATGAACTCGGATGTTCATAGTTTTAATATATGATCTCACTATGATTTACATACTCCTGCAGCAAATTTGGCAATATTTCAAAAGGAGTGTAGTATGCTGGTATCAAAATCTATAACCATCTTCCACCACCCCTTAAACAACTATCATATGATATTTCTAAATTTAAAGCAGCCTTAAAGAGATTTCTTTTTACAAACTCTTTTTACACATTGGAGGAGTATTATAGCTGGAAATAAGGATATTGGGTCTTATTATTACAGTTGAACAAAACTATAAATTATTGTATTGCTGTTTAATTACTGTTCAATTCAAATCACTTATGATTATACATATGGGTTGTCATATACGTTGTGTTTGTAGAATAGTTACACTTTCAGCATTGGTCCCCTAGGCCATGTAAGGATCAATGAACTGTGGTGGTTTTACTGATAATAAGTAAACTGAACAGCATGCTCTGATAGTAAAACTGTTACATCTCTATTGTCAAGAGAAGATTTAAGGATATTATATTTCTCTTGTGCGCATTCAATTATGACTTATGGCGTACATACATATGAGGGAATTGGGACTGTGCTTTTGCTTCTTGTGTTTTATAGGATTTACTGTAAGATGTACTTCATGATATAATTATTTTATGTCTATATTACATTAGTATTATGACAAGCTCTATATCTTATAGTGGGCTGGGTAGCTCATATGGTTGGTCATCCCCGTTGTGTCTTTATAAACTATATTTGGCTTAATCA
>Ga0209755_10006028_pt1 | contig 13560 bp, 12 predicted proteins | sample TergutCo191P1_FD_187301 | JGI IMG/M metagenome (GOLD analysis project Ga0209755, IMG submission 187301) | Cornitermes sp. P1 segment gut microbial communities from Petit-Saut dam, French Guiana - Co191P1 (SPAdes) (version 2) | ecosystem: Host-associated > Arthropoda: Insects > Digestive system... | reverse complement strand
CAAGTGTCGAACTAAATAAGAGCTGAATGTCTACTTCGTAAGTATCTACCAACTCGGAAACATACTCAACGGTCAGGTGGGCCTGTTCATCCAAAGCTCTAAACAGCGCTTCAATCGTCATGCTCAAGACAACTTCTTCGTTTGCCGGCATAACCCCTGTTCCAACTTCAATTGTAATACTAGTTTCATCTCTGTGGTAGGCAGTATCAATAAGTTCAAGATTAAATAATCTGGTGTTTTCTGCTACGATTTCTCTAACAAAATCTTCGTTAAATCTGGCTCTGCTGAGATCGTTGAGTTCTGTTCTTGAAAAATGTGTGAGGATAAAGCTAATTTCGTTTTCTAGCATACCGCCGTCTCTACCAACTTCAAAGGCCGCTTCTGCAGCGTCCCTAGCACTGAGCGCAAACCCCACATCATTACCTGTAATCTCAAAACTGCTTCCATTTGGGAACTTAAAGGTTACGGCAACATTTTCGGCGTTACTCTCATATCCCGCCGCAATAAGTTTTTCAACCGCTTCTTCTAAAGTAAGTCCGGACAACTCGACACCGTCTGCCCAAACATTTGGAAAAACAGTATCAAGTGCTCTGATATGAAGTCCAAGGGCAAACACGGCCACTGATGCTCCTATAAAGAGAATAAGCAATATAACTAAGATCGTTTTTTTAACCGATCTACTTTTTTTCTTTGCGCCAGGCTCCTTTTGGGCATTCTGGCTCCCTTTTGCTTTTTGAACTCTTGGTTCCCGTGTAGCTTTTTTACCTTTTGAGCTGACAAGTCTTATATTTCCCACATTTATACTCCTAGTATTTTAATCACTATAATAATTCTACATTAATTAAAGATTTTAATCCGACTAACATAATACACCATTTTAGGTCAATATTGTATTACAACTTTATTACTTTTTTGAAAATATCTTATATCATTTTGTCTCATTTGTTTACAAAAAGGCATATCGATTAGATAAAGTGTAGTGTACTTACAGCAATTCTTGGCTTCCCACAAGTCTCCTTCCGCCAAACAGTCCGGATTCAAGCGGCCGTTTGTTAAATAGCGTAAGCTGAGCTTCTTCCTCTGGCGCTTCAATCTGCCAAGGTTTGCTTATAAGCGTTCTTTGTTTTGTCTGAGCATCAAGCAACTCACCAATTAGTGTGGTTGATAGCATAAACCCTTTTGGTGTAAATCTCCACCGACCGTCTTTGAAAACTGCCCATCCGTGCGATTCATATTTTTTCAGCAATTCTAAAACATAATCCATCTTTAGTCTATATATGTTGTAATATTCCTCTTCAGAAATTCCATGTGCAGTCCTAAGTCTAAGCATCAGATATTCTCCGGCGTTTTCGAAATCCGACATCTTTTCGCTGTATTCTACAACAACCTGACCTTGAGATACTCGTTCAATGTATTTTTCTAGATCTTCAACGAAACTGTATCTGCACCTTCCCACATATGAGTGTGCAGCAGGACCAAAACCTATATACTCTTCTCCCAGCCAATATTTTAGGTTATGTTTTGATTCATATCCCCTTCTTGCAAAATTTGAAATCTCATATTGCTTATACCCAAATCTTGCAAGCATTTCCACCGCATACAGGTACATGTCAGCCTGCGAATCATCATCCGGCAAAAAAGGTGAATCCTTGAAAATATACAGTTGTGTACCTTCTTCAATCTTTAGACCATAGCACGAGATATGCTCTGCTTTCAGCGCTGCAGCCTTTGCAATGGTTTCAGCCCAGCTTTCCTTGTCCTGTGATGGCAAACCATAGATGATGTCAATGCTGATATTGTTAAATCCTGCTTGTCTTGCAAAACTGACAGTTTCTTCGGCATCTGCAAAAGTGTGAGTTCTTCCAAGATTTTTAAGCATGTTGTCATTGGCGCACTGCACGCCTATAGACAGTCTGTTAAAGCCTGCACGCTTCAGCTTAATCAGTTCTTCCTTGGATATTCCTCCTGGATTTATTTCTGCAGTAATTTCGGAATTTAGCAACACATGCCCATGTTTTTTCAGGGCACTCAGAATGCTTACAAGACGGCTTGCGCCGAAATGACTGGGTGTTCCACCACCAAAATACACAGTGTCTATAACAAATCCGTCCAACTGTGATGAGTATTCCTCAATATGCTTAATAACGGCATCATTGTATGACGGTATCAGCTTATCACATCCTTGAAGCGAGTAAAAGTTGCAATATGCACATTTACTTGCGCAGAAAGGCACATGTATATATATTCCCAAGCGTTTGTCCATCAAGTTTCACCCTACTGATAAAAATTTTGCATCAAAAACCCTGACCTCGCTGGTCAGCCACATTAACATCACCTGACAATGATACCAGTTTTCCCGCATGTCAGCAACACGTTTTTGTGGTGTTTAATAAATTAATTAATTCTTTTTCAATTCAATTGATTTTTTTGTTAGAAAGATTTATAATTATTCGGTATAAAGAAAAAATAAAATAATGGAGGACTTTACAATGAGTTTGAAAATCGGTATCACAGGCTTTGGCAGAATTGGGAGATTAGTGTTTCGTGCAGCTATTGAGCGCGGCATAGAGGTTGCTGCAATAAATGATTTGATGGAGCCGGATTACATTGCATACATGTTAAAGTATGATTCAATTCACGGCAGATTTAAACACGATGTCTCCTACACAGATAACAGCCTCATCGTCGATGGCAAATCTATTGCAACATTCTCAGAAATGAACCCTGCAGCCATTCCATGGCAGAGCTGTGGTGTAGACTATCTTGTTGACGCTACCGGCGTATTCACATCCATGGATAAAGCAAAAGCTCATCTTGATGCAGGAGTTAAAAAGGTCATTCTTACCTCCCCGTCATCAGATGTTCCAATGTTTGTCATGGGTGTAAATGAAGCCAAATATGATAAGGCACTAAACATCGTGTCCAATGCTTCCTGCACAACCAACTGTTTAGCCCCACTTGCAAAAGTCCTCAATGATAAATGGGGTGTGGAAACTGGACTAATGACAACGGTCCACGCAACAACCGCCACACAAAAAACCGTTGACGGTCTTTCTAAAAAAGACTGGAGAGGCGGAAGAGCTGCCTCTACAAACATCATCCCTTCTTCAACGGGTGCTGCTGCTGCGGTGGGTAAGGTCATTCCTGAGCTCAACGGCAAGCTGACAGGCATGTCAATGCGTGTACCCACAATCAATGTGTCAGTTGTTGACTTAACTGTTAACCTTAAAAACCCAGCTAAGTACGAGGAAATCTGTGCAGAAATGAAGCGTGCTTCAGAAAACGAGCTTAAAGGCATTATGGCATACACCGACGAAGCCGTTGTATCTTCAGATTTCAACGGGGATGCCCATACATGTATCTTTGATGCAAAGGCCGGTATTCAACTAACCGACAAATTTGTGAAAGTTGTTGCCTGGTACGACAATGAGTGGGGTTATTCAAATAAGGTCCTAGACTTGACTGAGCATGTATACAAGGCGGACAATGCCTAGTGCAGCGCATAAAAAATAACTAGTTAAATCTTGCACTGTCTTTTTCCGCTTTACTTCGTCAAGAAAGCTTGAAATACCACTGGTATTCCTGCACTTTCTTTCCTCTTAAAGCAAAAAAATCCAGCACACTCTTTGACCAGTTATTTCCTATTCACTACACTAGTAATCAGGTTTTATGGGGTAGGGATTAGGACGTTGTACCTAATTCCTATTCCTTCTGTTTCGAAAGTAGTTTTCAAGATAATCCTCGTCTTCTATTTCTAGATCTCGCGCCCCTGCAAGTGATTCTATGTGGTGTGTCAGTTCGTGGATGAGCAAATCTCTTAAATGTTTGCGCATTTGCTCTTCAGTTGCATTTCTATGTACTGCACAAATTGAACCATAATATATAACAATATATCGCCCCATCTGGTCGCGGCGATATTCACCGAGTGTGTATAACCCACCGGTTGGGTCTGCAGAACTTGCGCGTATGTCTGGCAAAAGGCTCACTCCACCATTGAGTTCACGAAACAGCTCTTCCGGTAACTGCAATGCTATATCATCAAGCATTTCGTTTATTTCTTCGATAGAAAACAATATGTCACATCCTTTTTAAACAAATGGGAGAATTTATATTTATGAGAAAAACAAAAATAGTCGCAACTCTTGGCCCGGCAACAGACGATAATAATGTATTACGCGAATTAATCTTTGAAGGGTTGGATGTTGCTCGTTTCAACTTTTCCCATGGCGACCATGACCAGCATAGAGGCAGAGTTGAAAAATTGCGAATGCTCTGTGAGGAAACTGGCATGACCGTCGCACTTCTAGCAGATACAAGAGGTCCAGAAATCAGACTCGGAGTATTCCAAGATGGAAAAGCTGAATTAGAAACAGGTGAAATCTTCACTCTAACTTCCGCCGACACTGTTGGCAATTCGGAAATTGCAAGCATCACTTACACTAATCTGCCAAATGAAGTCAAAGAAGGAACAACAATTCTTCTAGACGATGGCAACATTGAGTTGCAAGTTGAGTCCGTATCTGGAGTGAATATAAAAACACGCATTATCTCAGGCGGCCCTATCTCAGACAGAAAAGGTGTCAATGTGCCTGGTGTCAGCTTGGATATGCCATTTATCAATGCCAGAGACCGCAGTGATTTGCGGTTTATCGTAGAAAACGGATTTGATATCATAGCTGCTTCTTTTGTACGTTCGGCAGATGATATCAGAGAAATCCGCGAAGAGTTGCACCGCCTTGACTATAGCAATAAGATTAAAATTATAGCAAAAATCGAAAATGCGGAAGGTGTTCAAAATGCCGACTCTATTTTGACCGTATGCGACGGTTTGATGGTTGCCAGGGGTGACTTGGGTGTTGAGCTTGCCTATGAAGAACTGCCGATAATCCAAAAGGAATTAATTAAAAAGGCCGTCAGCCAAGGAAAGCCCTGTATAACTGCAACCCAAATGCTTGAGTCGATGATTTTCAATTCTGTACCTACACGTGCAGAGACCTCTGACGTAGCAAACGCTATTTATGATGGCACCAGTGCCATAATGCTTTCAGGAGAAACTGCTATGGGCAAATATCCGGTTGGCTCCCTCGTCACGATGGCAAAGATTGCAGAGCGTATTGAAAGAGATATTGACTATCGTCAGCGTTTCTTCAGAGGAGAATACAGATCAGAAACATCTGTTACAAATGCAATTTCTCACGCTACAGTCACAACCTCACATGATTTGCGTACTGCGGCTATTTTGACTGTATCAATGTCCGGAATTACAGCTCAAAATGTCGCAAAATATCGCCCAACATGTCCCATAATTGCATGTACACCTGATCCTGTAGTACAGCGTCAGCTGAAACTTATTTGGGGTGTCGTTCCTTTGCTTACAGGTAAAGAAAATGAGACTTCACAAATGTTTAATCAGGCAGTGGATTCCGCACTTGCCGCCAAACATATAGAAAAGGGAGACCTTGTCGTTTTAACCGCTGGTGTTCCTGTCGGACATTCAGGTACTACAAATATGCTCATGGTGCATGTTGTCGGTGCAAAAGTATTGATAACATAATATTTGTTTTAGCTATTTTCTGGGCTGTATATACCCAGCCGCACCTGCAGCCTAATTCCCCCACCCACCCGGTTGACAGCACTGACTTTTCCGCCTAATTCGCGAACTGTATCTTTCACAATTGCAAGCCCCAATCCACTACCTCCTGCCTCGCGAGAACGTGCTTTGTCAACTCTATAAAATCTGTCGAAAACATGGGGAATATCTTCTTCGGGTATTCCTACACCACGGTCATCGACAGTCAACATAACATGTTTTTCCTCAACTCTAAGTCTGACGGTTAGACTACCGTCAGGCTTGTTGTATTTAATTGCATTTTCAATTAGGTTATATATTATCGTATGGACAGCATCATCCGTTGCTCTGACATAGCATCCTTCGGCAAGGTCAATTGTAAGTGTCAGTCCACGGTTTTGTGCAAGAGGTCTTAGCATCCGCAGTGTTGACTCCACTGCTTCTTTCATGTCCACCTGTGTATACTCATCTTGTATGTTGCTGTCAAGCTTCGTAAGAGCCATGAGCTTACCGGTGGTTCTGGATAACCTCTCTGCCTCCATGCCAATATCACTCACAAATTCTTTGACTGTTTCGCGCTCAATATCCTCATTTTGAAGAATACTGTCACTTAGCAGGCGAATTGACGCAAGCGGTGTTTTCAATTCATGTGATGCATCTGCAACAAACCGGCGTCTTATTTCTTCCGTTTCGCGCAACCTGTCAGTAAGGCTGTTAAATTCATCACCCAACAATGCCAGTTCGTCACTACCGCTTATTTCAATTCTATAGCCATACTGTCCCTCTCTAACCGATTTTATACCCTCAACTATAAGCTTAACGCGCCTCATAAGCGTCCAGACAATAAATGCAACCGCTACGACTGAAAAAATTGCTATCCCTACCGATATATTTCTAAGTGTCTCTTGCATTTCAATAAGTACCGCCCCCTGTTCACGATCCTCATCATGAACATAGACCACACCAATTGCTACTCCTCTGTTCGTAATGGGGGTAAATGCACTCACAAAAAACGTTCCCTCGTGAAATTGTTCACGAAATCGATTGACACCTTCCGATGCTCTGGAGATGTTTTCCACATCAAAGTCCGGCCTTTGCGATACTCTGTCTGGATCATACAGAACAACGCCATCTGCATCTGTAATCACAACATAGGTTATGCCCGCCACATCGAGCTGTGACATAGCAACCGCAAGAGCCCTCTCCGCTTCATATAGAGTAAGAGTATCAAAGGTTTCTTCAAGATGAGATGCTATAAACTGTGCTTGTCCATTAATGAAAAGTTGTTTTGATGAGAATATCATATCCCGTGAAGCCACCAGAAAATAGGTGTTCATGAGTATCAGAACAATGGCTATTATAAGAAAGTAAGTAATCGCAAACTTTGTTCTAATCCTGCTGAAAAACCGTAATTTCCGTACATCACTGTTTGCATCATTCCTTGATATAGTAGCCCACTCCCCACTTTGTCATGATGTACTCAGGTTCAGCTGGATTTTCTTCAAGCTTTTCGCGCAATCTCCTAATGTGAACGTCAACCGTTCTTATATCACCCTGGTATTCGTATCCCCAAACTATGTTAAGCAGAGTCTCCCTGCTGTAAACCCGCCCGGGATTTTTAGCGAGCAACTCAAAAACGTCAAATTCTTTGACCGTCAGTTCAACCAGTTGATCACTTTTTTTCGCAATTCTTCTTTCCGTATCTATCATAATGTGTCCAATTTGCATCACTGCATCTGTATTATTATTAACAAGTGCAGAGCGTCGAAGCAAAGCACGCACTCTGGCTTTAAGTTCAAGTATATTAAAGGGTTTTGTTATGTAATCATCTGCTCCATATTCAAAGCCAATTACTTTATCCATGTCTTCGCTTCGAGCTGTCAACATGATAATCGGAACCGTGGAGAATTCTCGTATACGCATACAGGCTCCAAGACCGTCAAGTTCAGGCATCATAACATCAAGAATTATAAGGTCATATCCTCCGCTTCTCGCAAGCTCAACAGCCTCCATACCGTCATAAGCAGCATCAACGTGATATCCCTCGTTTTCAAGATTGAATTTTATACCCTTAACAAGCAGCTTTTCATCATCAACAACAAGTATTTTCATTTTCATTCCCCCCGCACCATGTGCGCTAACTTCCTACAGTGATCTTGTCCATAATTGCCTCAAATCGTCTTTCTCCGATTCCCGATACATTTCGTAATTCCTCTATTCTTTGAAATGGACCATTTGACTCTCTGTAAGCGACAATCCGCTCAGACAGCGAGCTGCCTATCCCTGGCAAATCTGTAAGTTCCGACCTTGAAGCGGTATTTATATTAATTCGGCCCTGTGCATCTCTTGAAGATATCGGTGGTAAAACCACCGCCTGCTCAAGCACAGTTGCCGGAGGCTGCTCTGTCGCTGGAGTGCTTACACTATCGATTGTGACAATCTCAGGCGCATGTACAATAGGATCTGGCAAACTCGGTACATTGGTCATATGCATTTGCACTGTCGGTGCCAACGCCTCATTTCGCTGCGAAACTATCGGCGATATACTAACAGATCCACTGCTTCGTCCGATAAAATATCCACCCACAAAACATGCAAATGCAAGTGTCACACTGATAATCACAAGTTCAAATCTTCTTAGTCTCATAATGCACCGCCTCAAACAAATCACAGTGTCACGGCATCACGCTCTGTAAACACTCTCCCTTACAAACGCAAATGCAATGTTAAATTTAACTGTGAAATGTGTAATTTTGGGGCAAAAAAGTAGAAGCATTTCTACATTTTGTGATAAATCAGCTTTTTTCCCTTCCAATAATACCACATTTACACGTATAAAGCTATAAAAAAAAATGTTGGTCACACAATATTTTTGTGATATAATATTTGCCAATTGGTTATCATGCATTAATTGGGCTGTACTATGTAACATGCCATATAGATACCAAAATAACCTGTATTACGATCCGGAGATTTACTATGGTAAAGAGAATCGCGATACTTCTCATACTAATTCCGTCAATGCTGATTTTCGCATATCTCCCGGCTGTTGCGTCGGCTCAATTTAACAACATTGTTGCTCAGTCCGCAATTCTTGTAGAGGCAGATTCTGGAGAAATATTATTCGCCCATAACGAGAACCGCAGACACCCTGCCGACGCTCTTGCTAGAGTGATGACTTTGCTTTTGGCTGTTTCTGCTGTTGACGAGGGTATCGTTGGCGAGCACGAGCTCATCGAAATGACAGAAACCGCATGGGATGGCATAACAAGCCGAAATACTACATTGAACATTAGGCCCGGTGAAATTATGCCGTTTAATGACCTTATGTATGCAGCCTTTGTCGGTTCGTCAGCCGAAGCCTGCAACATGATTGCCGAGCGTGTTGCTGGCAGTGTTGATGCGTTTATTTCCATGATGAATGAACGCGCTCTTGCCGTAGGCGCAGAAAACACCAGATTTGAAAATACTTACGGACTTTTTGATGAGGGACAGTTTACAACAGCATACGACCAGTTTTTAATATTCCGTGAAGCCTCCGGCAATGAGCTCTTTTTAGAAATAGCTGGTGTATTTAGGTACACGATAGATGAAACAAATGCATCAGCTGCCAGAAGGCTCACAGGTACTAACTCCCTGCTAAATCAACACGGCAGATATTTTCATAGAAACAATAAAGCGGGTATGGCAGGCAATACCTTTGAGGGTGGTCACTCATACGTGGGCATATCGGAAGCAGATGGCATGTCTCTTATCGCAGTAGTCCTTGGTTCTGACGAAGTAATGCTTCCGGATGAATCGTTTGACCTAAGAAATCTCTCTGAAGCCAGAAGGCTTTTTGACTGGGGTTTTGGACAGTTTGCTTGGCGCACAATACTTGGAACCAACACTTTGGTTGCCAGAGCTCCAATTGCACATGGCGCAGGGGCTGACTATGTTAATCTTAGACCGGAAACTGAAATCAGACTGCTGCTTGCAAGCGATATTTCTCTGGATGATTTTGTTAGGGATGTAGTGATTTTTTCTGATGAAAGTGATGAACCTCTAATAGCGCCTGTCGAGGCCGGTGATGTCCTCGGTCAAATAACATTAATGCGCGATGGCGAGGTGTTTGGCCCGATAAACCTAGTAGCAAACAACAACGTTGAGCTTCACAGCTTTGAGTTTATCCGCCGTCAGGTTATGGATATCATATCGAGTTCGGCCGCACGATATGTTATCTGGGGGCTTGGTTTCATCATCGTACTCTATTTTGTTCTTGTTATTCGTTATAATGTAGAAAGACGCAAAAGGTTAGCTCGGATTGCTCAGGCAAAACGTAAGCTTGATGAAGAGCACAGGCAGGCGCTAACTGCCCAGCAGGAAGAGCGTGCAGCATATTATGGGCTTGACCAAAACACTCGCGGGGGCCGCGGACACTCACATAGGGAAAATAGCCAAAGACTACCCCCTGTCAATCGACACAGACCACCACGCAATTAACATATGTATGGGGATTGTCTCCATTCGCTTTTGGCGTAGCGGCTACTTGCATCTTTAAATGCCAACATGTAAAAGTCAGTTGCTCTTGATTCCAGTTCAAATAATTTGATTGCGCGTCCGGACAGTTTTTGTACGGACGCTGGTTTTGTAATAATCGGTAGTTCCGCCTTTTTTTTGGCTTTACTTAGTACTTGTCTACCTATTTCATTCATTGCAAGAACCCTTATATATGCTGGCTGCTCACACGTGTCTTGTGCTGTTATTCCCAACACAGCACACAACATCATTCTTCTAATGCGTGACATGGCATATCTTTTAGTCTTTATTTTTTCAAACATTTGTTCAAGAGTTGCCTCACCGGCATATTTTCCAAAACGATTACCAAGGCCCTCCGAGGCATTCGGAATTTTAGAGAAATCATCTATGGCCCTGATCCTTGATAACATCATTATATCCATATCTTTTAGAAATATTGGTCCCCTACCTACGGCTATTTCTTTCTTAAATATTTCTGAAGCAGCTTGTGGCACGAGTGACCATGGTGCTTTGCCGTTTTCTAGTGTTTTTCTAATTCCTGATGCGGAATATCCATAGTCACTATCGTGCGATCCGCCTGTTCTCGTTACAGTTATAGCTCTCATTTTAGACTCAAACTTCGATAGAGCCTTTAAGTATTCAATTCCCAACAAATTATTCGGACTTCTGAGTACAAAGGAATCTGAACCCATGACTACATCAGCGGCTTTTTGCACGGCCGCGGCGTAGGAAATCCCCTTTTCAAGCTCCTGAGAAATTATTTCGTTGGCCTTAGATGTAACGATAACCGACGCCGCTTTTCTGAGAATATCAATATCGCCATTTTCGCTTCCGAATGAAATAGAATCACATATCCCAAACTTGTCAAGTATATGTACTCCCGCCTCAGCAAAACCTTCGGCAGAGGATAATACATATGGTGTCGACAATTCGAGCACCAAGTCCGCTCCGCAGCTCACAGCAGCAGCAGCTCTTATATGCTTTCCAAAAACTGCCACATCACCTCTTTGAACATAGTTTCCGCTCATCACACATACAATTGCACATTCACCAAGCATCTGTTTTGTCTTTTCTATGTGGCCTAAATGTCCCAAATGAATCGGATTATATTCACAAATAATTCCTACAATTTGCATAATAACTATTTAACTCCTGTTTCTTATCAAAAATCAGAACATTTTGTATATAAATTACAATAGTTCTTGAAATACTTCTGATTATCAATTACAATAATTAATGTATGTATTCTAATTCTAAATAAAATTTATTTCAAGAGGTATCACAAATGAATGTTTTAGTCATTAATGCTGGCAGTTCTTCCCTAAAGTATCAACTTTTCAACATGCAAACAGAAAAGATTCTTGCAAAAGGCATGTGCGACCGCATAGGTCTTGACGGTCACCTTAAACATAAACCTGAATCAAATGGCAAACCTGTGTTTAACGAAAGCATTCCTCTGCCCACACATGCAGAGGCAATCAATGTTGTCATAGAAAAGCTCACAAGCGATGATTATGGAGTTATAGGTGACTTGTCCGAAATTAGCGCCGTTGGACACAGGGTTGTTAACGGAGGTCGTAAGTTTAGCGGGAGTGTTTTGATTGAGCAAGATGTTGTTGATGCAATTGAGGCTTGTGCACGCTTGGCTCCGCTCCACAATCCGGCTAATCTTATGGGCATACGCGCATGTCAAAAATTAATGCCAGGAGTTCCTCAAGTAGCTGTGTTTGACACTGCATTTCACCACAGCATTCCAGACTACGCTCATGTTTATCCCATCCCATACAAATATTATCAAGAGCACGACATCCGCCGCTATGGTTTTCACGGTACATCTCATAGATATGTTTCAGCTTTGGCCATAGACTATCTTGGCGGCAAAGCCGAAGGCACAAAAATTGTATCTTGCCACCTTGGAAATGGCGCTTCACTGACTGCAGTTAAAGACGGCAAGAGCATCGATACAACAATGGGCGTAACACCTCTTGAGGGCGTTCCCATGGGTACTCGCAGCGGCAATGTTGACCCAGCTATTGTTGATATAATATCTTCAATTGAGGGTAATCTTAGCATAAAAGAAACTATGGATATCCTCAACAAGAAATCTGGTATTGTTGGCGTTGCCGGCATTTCATCAGATTTCCGCGATGTTGAAGCTGCTGCCGGCTTTAATATTGATGACGGCAGTAAAGTTGAGGGCGCACCTGTTGATGATCGCTGTAAGTTGGCTCTGGACATTTTCTGCTATCAGGTTGCAAAATTCATCGGCGCTTACATCGTTTCAATGGGCGGCATTGATGCGATTGTCTTTACTGCAGGTGTCGGCGAGAACTCTCCATACGCTCGTCGTGGTATTATCGAAAACCTCGGTGGCATTGGCATTCACATTGATGAACCTAAAAACCGCTTTAGAGGCTTGGGTGAGTTTGTTGACATCACTGGCGATGCTTCTTTGGCAAAGGTGCTTGTTATTCCAACTGACGAAGAGCTAGTAATAGCCCGCGATACAGTAGAAATCGTAAATAACTAGCTGAAAAATTATTTTCCTTGACTTTTGCATCCGCGGATGTTAGAGTATCAGGGCCGCTTTGAATGGGTTTTTATTAAGTGAAAGGATATTTCCTTTTCGCCCCCGATAGCGAGTCTTAGAATTAATTGAGGTGAAAGCATTGACACACGCCATTATCGAAACAGGCGGAAAACAGTACAGAGTTAAAGAGGGCGACGAGATTTTTATCGAAAAGCTTGATGTAGAAGCAGAAGATAACATAACCTTTGAAAAGGTTCTGGCCATCTTCGACACTGACAAAGCCGCACAAATCGGCGCTCCATATCTAAAGGGTGCTAAGGTTAGCGCAAATGTCATAAAGACCGGTAAATCAAAAAAGATCGTTGTCTTTAAGATGCGTCCGAAAAAAGGCTATCGCAGAAAACAAGGCCACAGACAGCCTTATACAAAAGTATCGATTCAGAAGATTGTCGTTTAAGAGTAGAGAGGTAAGATTATGGCACATAAAAAAGGTGTAGGTTCAACAAAGAACGGCCGCGACAGTAAGTCTAAGCGCCTTGGTCCAAAGCGCGCTGACGGGCAGTTTGTACTAGCAGGAAATATTCTTGTACGCCAACGCGGAACAAAGATTCACCCCGGCACTAATGTTGGTTGTGGTAATGACTATACATTGTTTGCTCTGATTGACGGTACCGTCAAATATGAGCCAATGGGACGTGACCGCAAGTGCGTTTCTGTCTACGCAGAGGTTGCACAATAAGGCAACACAGATTTGAAAAGACGTCGATTTATCGGCGTTTTTTTCTGAATTTTTACAAATAACTATTGCTGAAACTATATTCTTGTAAAACTAAATCCCTGCCTAGTATAGCGATTGGCAAATAACTGGTTATTAATTGCGCAGAATTTTTTCGTCAGTCGAGACGAAAAATCGAAGTAATACCAGTGGTCTTTCAAGATTTTT
>Ga0209755_10006027_pt1 | contig 13561 bp, 11 predicted proteins | sample TergutCo191P1_FD_187301 | JGI IMG/M metagenome (GOLD analysis project Ga0209755, IMG submission 187301) | Cornitermes sp. P1 segment gut microbial communities from Petit-Saut dam, French Guiana - Co191P1 (SPAdes) (version 2) | ecosystem: Host-associated > Arthropoda: Insects > Digestive system... | reverse complement strand
AAAGGATCTGGACACAACAATCTTAACCTGAATCTATATTTTATTAGTTGGTATACAATCTATAAAAATCGAAATAGGCTTAAGATGTTGTTTCTAATTCCTCTGTGCTCTTTGTGCCTTGGTGTGATGTCTTCCTCCAGAAATCAAAAAAAAGAACCTCTCGCAAAGGCGCAAAGAACGCAAAGGATCTGGATACAACAATCTTAACTTGAATCTCTATTTTATTATTTGGTATACAATCTATAAAAATCGAAATTGGTTTAAGATGTTGTTTCAAATTCCTTCGTGCTCTTTGTGCCTTGGTGTGATGTCTTCCTCCAAAAATCAAAGAAAAGAGCCTCTCGCAAATCCGCAAACCGAAGGTTTGAAAAAGAACGCAAAGGATCTGGATACAAGTATCTTAACCTGAATCTCTATTATATTAGTTGGTATACAATCTGAGGAAGTTCAACAGCGAATGGAACTTATGATGCACTAATTAATTTAATTCCTATTTGGTCATAAGCGTCGATGGGGCGGTTTTTATCACGCCAGCCTTTTTCCGTTAATTTTTGATCTTCTTCTTTTGAAATTATTGCCATTTCTGCTTCTTTAAACCATCTTTCAACATCAGCTTTGGTGAACTCGCAATTATTACTATTTTTATCCCTGAATTCCTGATAAAACTGTATGGCTGGTTTTTTATGTTCTTTCACATTTATACCGGATTGATTTAACTTGGCTTTTTCTGATATTTTTAACTCTTTAGTTAAGCCGATTGCTTCTGTTACTTTTCTGACGCCGTAATAAATTATATGATCTGCATATTTATCGTCGCCAAATTTCTTAAAACCTTCCCATAAATATAAAATAAAATCTGTCATTAACTCTTCGTTTAATGTTCCATCCCATTTCTGTCTGCTCATAAATATTATCCTCTTAATTAGAAATATAAACTTTGTGTAATAAACAACCAGAAGCGAAGGCTCCCTCGCTCCTGATTGTTAAATCCTATAAAACCTTACGGCTGCTTTGTCCACGTATTAGAAGACCCGGACGGTCTTGTATACGTTCCTATGCCTCCGCTTGCAGCTAAATATTTAGCTCTTAAATCGCCGGGAAATACAGGAAGTGTTGTATATGAATTAAAATTTGCTTCAGAAATAACACTATTAAAGTCAACGCTTGTTAAACTGCTGCAGCCATAGAACGCAGACTGACCAATACTCGTTACGTTTTCAGGTATCGTTATGCTTGTTAAACTGTTGCAATTTTGGAACGCATAACTACCAATACTCGTTACGCTGTCAGGTATTGTTATGCTCGTCAATCCAGTACAGTTATTGAAAGAACTATCTGGTATGCTCGTGGCATTTGTTAATACCACAGTTTTTAAAAATGAAGGACCTGATATGCTCGATGGACCGCCAAATATATGATTAATATTACCTCTTGGTAGTGTGATGCTCTCTAAATTGCTGCAACCAGAGAACGCATTATAACCAATACTTGTTACGCTGTCTGGTATCGTTATACTCGTTAAGTTACTGCAACCACTGAACGCTCCATCACCGGAATTGCCTCCTCCTCCAATGCTCGTTACACTGTCTGGTATCGTTATGCTTGTTAAACTTCTGAAACCAGAGAAATATTTACCCGGTATACTTGTGCCTTTTATTATAATTACAGTTTTTAAAGATGTTGGAATTGTTCCAAATATATTAACAAACACACTACCAATTATTGGTAGTGTGATGCTCTCTAAACTGTTGCAATTAGAGAACGCAGAATTACCAATGCTCGTTACACTGTCAGGTATTATAATTTCTGTTAATTTATCGCAGGATGTAAACGCATCCGAACCGATACTTTGCACATTGTCAGGCAGAGTAATTTTTCCGCTAATACCTAGAGGACAGCGTATTACAGCAGTTTTCGTTTTGTTGTATAAAATACCATCTAGGCTGGAAAATTCAATATTGTCCTCATCTACAATTATATTTATTAAGTTCGTACAACCAGAAAACGCAGTATTACCAATAGTTACTACACTCTTGCCAAATTTTATGCTTGTTAAGCCGCTGCAACCAGAGAACGCACCACCGCCGATACTCGTTACACTGTCAGGTATCGTGATACTCGTTAAGTTACTGCAATCTCGGAACGCAGTATTACCAATACTCGTTACGCCGGCGTCTATCGTAATACTCGTTAAGCCGCTGCAACCACTGAACGCATTAAAACCAATACTCGTTACGCCGGCACCTATCGTGATACTTGTTAAGCTGCTGCATCTCAGGAACGCATTCTGCCCGATACTTGTTACGTCGGCACCTATCGTGATACTCGTTAAACCTGTACAACCATCGAAATAATTAGCCGGTATGCTGCCGCTTGTAAGTGTAACAGTTTTTAATGATTCCATTACTTGATTTGTGGTACCACTGACATTAGTAAATAAACGGCTAAAGAAACCGGTACCTGTTACCGGAAGTGTTATGCTTGTTAAGCTGCTGCAGCCATCAAAAATATTATTACCAATCTCTGTTACGCTGTCAGGTATCGTTACGTTTGTTAATCTGCTGCTGCTGCGGAAAGCATTAGCGTTAATTGATACAGCTGTATTTGGCAGTACAATAGATACAATGTTGTTTAGTCCGGGTCTGGGATAAATATTTTCAGTACCGGTGTTGAACGCTTTATTTGTTCCAAAGGTACTATCAGACAGATCCAGAGTAACAGGTTTACCTGCCGCGGCTAGTATGCTTCGCAGCTGCATCCAGCCGGAATTTGATACTGTCATTGCACCTGAACCTGTTGACAGTTCAATACTTATTTTAAGCGCGACAGGTTCCAAACCCACTTCCGCTTTTAATTTAATGTATTCGGTAAGCGGTTCAGTTGAAATTTCATAATGGCTTTCATTATGCTTACAGGTTCTGCTTTGTATTTCGACATTATGTAAATCGGTAATATTTGAAGCGTTTACTTCTACCCAATGGTAATATTCGCAGTCTAAAATAGCGATTGTACGTTCCTGTCTATTATTTGTTTCACCGCATTCGTGCGTACAAAATCTTTCCTCTGTTCCTGCTGCGGAACAAGTAGCTGCAGTAATCACTTCCCAATTTTCAGCAAAATTGTGGTTTGTAGCTTTAAGGACGTCGCCTGTTTTTGTGTAATCACAGCTGTCACGATCACATTTAATTGTTCCATGTCCGTCTGTCAGACAAGTAGGAGCCACTCCGTCCACAACTATAATGTCATGTCCATCTTCATCTATGGGAAGTTCATTTTCTATTAATATTCCGCATTCAATGCGTTGGCATTCTCTCTGCTTTTCGCCTGTTTCAACACAGTTAGGAATTTTTGTTGTGTGCCAATTATTCCAGTTATGTCCAAGCGCGTCAAAATCTACATCGTCTTCGACTTCACCGCAGCCTATGCGTGTACACTCTCTTGATCCGTGTCCGGCTGCTTCACAGGTGGGTATGACCAATGCGTCGTCCTCTACATAATCCCAATCATGACCGAATGCGGCAAAGCCGGAAGTACGCGTGTCTGCATTTCCGCAGCGTGTGCATGTTCTTTCGCTGTTCCCTGCAACAGTGCAAGTAGGCGCTGTCCATGCAGGGTAATCATGACTCTTTGCGCATGGGTTAGAAGTTCCGCCGCCGCCTTCATCGCAGGCACTCAACCCGAACCCAAATATTATTGCCAAAACGGCTATAACCGCGAATGTTACCCAACCGCAATTGTTAGTCTTCGCGGGGGGGGGGGGTAACATTGTTTCTTTCCTAATCTTCATATTATTCTCCTTATATTAAACATTGAGAGAATTTTAACCATGTTTAATAATTCTTGTCATGGTAACTTAGTCACGGTTTTGACGAATTTTTACTTTTTTTTGGGGCGGGAATTTAGGGGAATTTGGAGGAATTCAGCCTTGAATGGAACCTTCACTTCTTAACAATCAGCTTGCCCATTGCTGCGGCAATTATCTGCTGGAACACTATGCTTAAAACGGCAGGAAGAACAGTTACTTCCGGGAAAAATGTAACCGCGATTGTCATTACAGCGCTGTTGTTTCTAAGTCCTCCGGCAAAAACAAGGGATTTACTTATATCCCTGCCGCATCTTGCCGCAATTCCGTTAAGTTTTGCAAGCAGAAAACCGGAGGCTGTGAGTGTAATGCAAAGCGCGGCAACTGCCCAAACAAGCGGGTCTTTAAAATTGATAACCGCAGCGATTGCCGATGAGTTAGCTGCAATAACAAGCATAAGGCATATTTTTGCCAAAGGATTAAGGACAGGGCATATTACCGAAGGAATTATCCCCTTTGTTGTCTCGTTTAACATAACGCCCAGAATTGTAGGAACCACAACCATAAAAAGCAGAGAAAGCGCAATACCGCTCATATCCATCTGCACTTTAGAACCTGCAAAAATAAAAAGCGTTGCTGGAACAAGAAGCGGCGCAAGCAGAGTATCAATAAGGATTAGCGTAAGTCCAAGCGCCTTGTCTCCCTTAAAAATTGTAATCCAAATAAAACCGGAAACTGCCGTAGGTCCTGCAAACAATAAAATAAAACCGGTTATTATATCGCTGTCTGTAAAACAAAACGAAGAAGAGCCAAGAGCAATTAACGGCATAAGAATATGACTTGTAAAAAAGAAAAGCAGTATCGGAACTGGTTTTTTAACGGCGTTTCCAAGCTCACCGGCTGTAAGTTTTAATGCGCCTGAAAAAGTCATAACAGCAAAAAGCAGAATTACAAACGGACGAAACGGAGAAAAAACGCCCGGTAAAAACAAACCCAAAGCGACAGCAAGCGGCGTGGTTACCGGAATTAAAATATCAAGGCTGCGGTCTATTCTGCCCAAAAAAGAAAGCACTAATTCTCCAATATTGTAATTTCTACTCTTCTGTTTTTGCGCATACCTTCTTCGGTTTTATTATCAGCAATTGGTCTTTCCGCGCCGTATCCGCGGATTACCATGCGATCTGCCGTGCGCACATTTTTTGTTAATAAATAATCTGCAACTGTTCTTGCCCGCTGCTGCGAAAGCGTTGTTCTTTCATCTGCAGTTCCTGCAAGAGCTGTATGTCCGCTTACTATAATATCTCTTTCAGGATAACGTTTTAAAATATTTGCAATCCTGTCAAGTTTTTCCTGTTCGCCGGGCAGCATTTTATCCAAGTCCGCATAAAACTTAATGTCATCAAGGCTTATGGAAATGCCTTCTTCCACTTCCCTTACGCTTACTTCCGGAATATTTTGGCGCTTTATTTCTTCGGTAATTTCTGCAAGTAATTTTTCCTTGTTCATTTCTTCGGATTCAACAAATTCCGCTTCTGCGGTGCCGCGGAATTCTATTATCATTCTGTTGGACATTTCAAAAGTTATGCGAAACTCTTCGTTATACGCTCTTTCCTGACCAGCTGCGCGATCCCAGAAAACAAGCTGTTTAAATGTTCCCGATATGCGCACAGGATAAAGTCTTCCGCGGACAGGAGAGGGACGCGATTCAATATTGTAATTTACTGAAAAAGCCGGATAATTTTTTCCTTTCCATTCGCGCTCTCCGACATATTCATAAAACGCGCGGAACGGTATTTTATACGGCTGTTCGATTCCGAATGAATCGCGGAAATCGTGCACTTCATGAGCATCTGCATTCCATTTTTCCCCGACCTTTAAATCTTTGGACGGAAATACGGGAACATTGCGCACAACAGGCATATAATAGGCATGGTCGATTGTAAGATAACCGCGCTTATCCCTTTCAAATACAGATTCGTATTCTCTCATCCAGCTAAATACCGACAATTCACCGATATTTTTATCCTGCGAGTCATAGGTAATGCGTTCCGAAGATTGAAAAATTGCCTTATGCTGTCCCTTACCGTCTTTTACGCCTGTAACTTCTACGGCTATTCTGTTTAATGTTTCCGCGCTGTGGCTGAGTTCCCTGTTAATAAAAACAGATTGTTTAACGACAGAAAGTATGCGGTAACGCGCGCCCGCAGTATGCCTATACTCAAAAGTTTCAGCGTCCGCCTGTGCAGAATTGAGAAAAAGGCACATCGCCAGGGTAAAAGTAAAAATGCTTAATAAATTTTCCTTACTCATGGTCTCTTTATATTATAATATATTTTTGAGGTTTTGAAAAGAAGGAAATGCCTGAAAGAAAGTTTAAAGCTTCAGCAGTTTCTGCATATTTCCGCCCAGTATCATTATTTTATCTTCATCAGAAAGAGCGCTCTTGTTAAGTCCTTCCGTATAACGCGAAGGAGACAGCAACGGGAAATCGCTGCCAAAAAGAATTTTACCGTATAATCCCAGGGCTTTTGCCGCATTGTAGATTCGCTCGTCATAAAGGAAAGGCGTAACGGCGGTATCATAATATACATTTTTGAATGTTTCTTTTACCTCTTTCATTGCTTCGTAAAGAAAAATACCGCCGCCCCAGTGAGCCAGAATTATTTTAAGACCGGGATTATTTGAAATAAAAGTTTCTATGTTCCTGATTGGTATATCTGTTTTTCCGGCATAATCGTGACCTACAGATTCATTTGCATGAAGCAGCAGAGGAATACCAAGTTCTGTGCAGATACCCGTAATGTTAATCGTTGCTTCCTTGTTTACAAGGTCTATCTTCTGCCCGGCAGGGAAAAGCTCCCCTACTCCCTTTAATCCTGCGTTACAGCAGCGTTCAATCTCTTTTGCCGCTTCTTTTCCGGCAGGAGGCACGGCAGCAAAGCCGATTAATTTATCAGGAAACTTTTTTACGTTTTCTATCACATAATCATTAACATAACGGCAAAGACCAATGTCTTTAAAAGCAAAACCAAAAACAACAGCTTTGTCAAAGCCGTCTTTTTCAAGCATGGCGGCAGTTTCTTCCGCTGATGCAAATTTATTATGCTTTGCGTTTGACAGGAGCGAAAAATACGGTTCTTTTTTTGCGTACTTTTGCCAATTAGCGGCTATTTCAGGCGGCGTTATATGCACATGACCGTCAATCTTCATGCTGCGGTCCTGCATATATGCCTATTTTTCTTAAACCTGTTATAAGCGGAACGCCGGCAAGCATTGCCGCAGCCGCAAAAATTGCGCGTTCTATAGGGGCTAAATATAAAATTACAAGCCATAATTCCTTCGGCTGCTTGAATAAAACAAGAGAGAAAAAGTTTCCTATCGAGGCTCCCCCTACAAGACCGCCGAAGGAACAAATCCATACTGCCAGCAATAATAAAAATTTATTTTTAGCGGCAAATAATTTTCCTGAAAAAATAAATCCTGCTGTCATAACAATAAAACCCAATCCGTAAAAAAACAAAGGTATTTGGATAACGCTTCTTCCTATCTCCTGCGTAAACCAAAGTATTGTTCCTGTTATGTAAACAATAATTCCGCCTGCAAAAACAAATTTCCCGGAAAACCTGCTCCATGCGATACATCCTGCTGTAAATGCGGTAATCATGGCGATAATGCAAGTAACAGGTCCAAGCATTGGTTTAACAGGCGCAATAATAAAACCGATAAAACCGCCTATTACAGAACAAAGAGCGCCGCCGGCAGGACCGAAGAAAATGCCGGAAAGCGGATTTAACGCATTTGCTACAGTAAAATTAGCGCCTGTCCCCAAAATGGGAAAGGTTGGAATTAAATAACCGGCGGCGACAACAGCAGCCCATACGGCAATAACAGCAGGATGCACCTTAGGCAATGAAAAAAATAATTTTGCGTTATTATGCTCTTTATTATTGCTAATCAAAGACAATTCCGTTTCTCTCCATTTTAATAATCCTGTGCGCGTATTCCTGCGCTAAAAACATATTATGCGTTACAAAAATAATTGTAAAGCCTTTTGCGTGCAAATCCCGCGCAATATTCATTATTTTTATGTTTCCCGGATAATCATTTCCTATATCAACTTCGTCAAAAATTAAAATTTTACAGCCCATTGCAAGTACGCAGGCAATTACAGCCTTTGTGCGATCTGTCTTGCTTAACGCATGGGGAAATTCATCGGTTTTATCCGTTAAACCTGTAATTTCAAGCGCTTCATGCACGCGTTTTTTAATTTCTTTTTTGGAAAGACGCATATTTTTAAGCGCAAAGGCAATTTCTTTGTAAACAGTATCGCAAAAAAGCTGCGAGTCGGGGTTTTGCATAACAAAACCGATTTCTCTGGAAATATCGCATACTTTTAATTCCTTTGTATTTTTACCGTTAATTAAAATATCTCCGCTTGCAGGGCGCAAAAGCCCCGTAATAGTTTTTAGCAGCGTAGTTTTCCCGCAGCCGTTGCTTCCAGTTACAGCGATAAAATCATTTTCGTATACGGTTAAATTAATATTTTCTATAAAAGTTCCATTTGGATATTTATATGTGAATTCATTTATTATAACCACAGAGGACACAGAGGACACGGAGGGAAGAGGAGCTGAATCAAAAAATTTAATTCCTCTGTGTAACTCCGTGTAACTCTGTGGTTTTTTTTCTTCTTTGGTAATTATAGCTTGAATACCGTTGTTTTCGAGTAATTCATTATCTGCAAATATTTTTTCCGCCGTATCAAGAGCAATAACCTTGCCGTTTTTTAAAATACAAACCCGGTCGGCGTATTTCTTCATCATTGCACTGTCATGACTTGCCATAATAATTGTCATTCCGTATTTTTGTTTTAATTCCGCTAACACACCCATCACCTGCATTGCTCCGCCGGGATCAAGGCGGCACAATGGTTCGTCAAGAACAAGAATTTCCGGTTTCATCGCAAGAGCTGCAGCAATACAAAGACGCTGCTTTTCGCCGCCTGATAACGTTGACGGCGCTCTGTCTTTAAAACCGCTTAAACCCACGGCAGAAAGTGAAAAATCTATCCTTTCCTTTATTTCATTAGGCGAAAGTAAAATGTTCTCAGGACCAAAAGCCGCCTCACCGCAGACTGTAGAAGAAAACAGTTGGGCATCCGGATCATCCAGCACCAATCCAGCCTTAAGCGCCAAAGACGGCACAGAGCTGTCAATTGTGCATATACCGTCAACTGTAACAGATCCCAGTAAACGCCCGCCGCTTAAATGAGGAATAACGCCGTTAAAAAGTTTGCAGAAAGTTGTTTTTCCCGCTGCGCTTTCTCCCATAACGGCAAGAAACTCGCCCTTTTTAACGGATAAACTTACATCGTCAAGAGCGCAGGAAGCAGCTCCGGGATAAAAAAAAGTAACATTATTTATACTAACTGCGTCCATCAGCCTTTTATTTAATAATCCTCGTTTAAAAAAGATAGTTAAGAAACAACAAACCTGCGGATAAAACAGGAAGAATGATTAATAATAAAACATCGCTCCTTTTCATCACAGGTTTACCGGTCCATGTTCTTGTATTATAAACGCCAAAGGCTCTGGAATCCATAGACACCGAGGACACCTGGGCTTTTCTCATTGCGCCTAACATCAGCGGAAGAAGAAAGCCTGCGTAAGCCAAAAGACCGAATTTACGCGTTCCCCGTAATTTTTGCGCATCCATAATTACGAGAGCTTCATCCCTGAAAACGGGAATGAGATTGAAAGCCGCGGTAATTATAAAAGCAATACGGTAATTAAACCCAAAAGCGCAAAGCCCGGCAGCAATTTGACCGGGAGGAGTTGTAACCGTAAAAACAGGCAGAATAACCAATAAAGCGGCAAGACGGCAGGTAATCACTATACCAAGGATTAAACCCTCCTTTTTTACAGAACCCCAGCCGGGAAAAACGGGAAAATATTCCGGGATGACAGGTTTCACTATGTAAGAATCACCGGGACCAAAGAGGGCTTGAACCGCAATAATAAATACCGCTAACAACGTAAATGTCCCAAACATCGCAAAAAAACGAAAGGGAATTCCTGTAATCAGCCTTATGATAACAAAAAACAGCAGCAAACAAACAATTATTGGTAAATTATCAATTAAAAAGACCAAGAGTGTCAGCGCCAATATAAAAATTAATTTAACTCTTGCGTCTGTAATTAAGAAAAAAGACATGGCAGACCTTAAAAAAGAAATATTATTTAATAAACTATATACAAAATAGGAATATTATGCTATACTCTTTAATACATCATACAAAAAGGAGAAAGTAAATGACTGATGCAAAAACTCGTTTGGCAAACAGAGAACGCCAAAGAAAGTTCCGTGAAGCACACAGAGACGAAATCAACGAACAGCGTAAAGAACGGTATAATGCACGGATAGCAAAGGGAAAATGCCCCAGATGCGGCGGAAAGGTTAAAAAAGGCTACACTTTATGCTCAGATTGCTGTGATTACCAAGCTGCTTTAAACCGAAAAAATGCAAAACAGAAGAAGAAAACGACTGCAAAGAAACCCGTCAAGAAAACAACAGTTAAAAAGACCGCCTCTAAAACAAAATCCAAGAGTAAAGCAAAAAAGTAAGCAGCATAAGTTAATATTTTTCAGAAACCGTGCGTCTACGCACGGTTTTTTTATTGCTCTTCGCCGGGTGTAAAGGGGAGCTCATTCTGCGGTTCAACAGCCATTGTTTTGGAAAGCAAGCGGTTAATAATTCCCGCATTATCCAAAAGACTGGAAACAGATTGATTCTGATGAAGCCTGGATATTACATGAGCAAAAAGGCGTGAAATACTTACGCTGACATACCACTCACGGTTTAGTACTTCTTCCTGATAAACTGCGTTAGTTCCGATTATACGATAAAAAAGTCCCTCCTTGTACGCTTCATCAAAGTGTGAAATCGCATTACCTGAAAAAAGAGGAAGGCTGATAGCGCAAATAATACGGCGCGCGCCGTTTTCTTTTAACATTCTCATACCTTTAATCAGAGTGCCGCCTGTTCCCAAAAGATCGTCCGCCATAAAAACCGTTTTATTGCTTACGTTACCTAAAAGACGTATCTGGGAAATATTTGACTGAGTCGCATCCTTTGAAATTTTTGAATAATCCCTTTCCTTATACAAAAGAGCCAGGGGTTTTTTAAGCGCCGAAGCATAAAATTTATTTCTGTCTACTGCGCCTGTATCAGGAGATACAACAACAAAATCATCGTTTAAAATATCATCCATATTGATTAATGTTTGAATTATCTGATAACTGGCATGAAGATTTTCCAAACGAACATTTGTAAATGCGTTCATAATATCTCTTGAATGAATATCAAGGGTAATAATGTGATTAACTCCGAGGCTTTCAAAAATTTTGCCTATCCTGCTTGCGGTAAGCCCTTCCCTGCCCTTTGCTTTATGCTGACGCGAATACGGATAATTGGGTATTACAAGGGTAATCCTTTCAGCTCCCGCCTGCTTCGCAGCATCGACTGTAACATAAATAGTCATAAGATGATCATTTATGGAAAGATTATTTACAACTCCGCCAGAAAATTTTACAGGGTATCGATTCTCAACATCCTGGAAAATATAAACATCCTTGCCGCGGATTGATTCTTCGATTTCGGACTTAATTTCACCGTTTGGAAAAAGAGTAAATTTGACAGGTACTTTTACAAGACTGTTATTATTGGATCCGCTTTGCGAAGATGTCCCCTTGGCGACAATTTTATTTATTAAATCGATTTGAGTGTCTGCCTGTTCCATGCTGACATCGAATCGTTTTGAAATATCTTCTACTGTTTGTTTTCGGCTTGAGCGGTATTTATGGCGCAGGTGTTCGATTACTTCTCCTGCGAATACTTCCCCGCCGGGACATGCAATGATAGCTAAATTCGCAGGATTGAAGTACTTCATGATTTCAACCTATTTTTATCATAAAAAGGAGGGTTAATCAAGTGCCCAATTCAGGCTGCGTTCGACAGCTTTGTGCCAATTTTTGACAAGTTCATTAAATTTGTCAATTTCCATTTTTGGATTAAAAACTTCATCCTGTTTCCAGCGGCTTTTAATTTCGTTTAAATCCTTCCAAAAACCTATTGTAATACCGGCAAGGCATGCGGCTCCAAGAGCGGTTGTTTCTCTTACTATTGGGCGCACAATCGATGAGCGGCAAACATCAGCCTGGAATTGCATTAAAAATTGATCCCTGCTCGCTCCTCCGTCAACTTTTAACTCTTTTATTTCAGCGCTGATATTATTGGAAACTAAATCATTTTCCATGGCTTTTAAAAGATCCATTACCTGAAATGCGATTGACTCCTGTGCTGCCCTTATAATATGCGCTCTTTTTGTGCCTCTTGTTATCCCAACAATGCAGCCGCGCGCATACATATCCCAATACGGCGCGCCAAGCCCAGTAAATGCCGGGACGAGGTAAACGCCTCCCGTATCTTCGATTTTGCCTGCAAAATATTCGCTGTCTGCGCTGTCAGTAATAATACGCAATTCGTCCCGCAGCCATTGAATAACCGCGCCGCCTGTAAATACAGAACCTTCCAGCGCATATTGCACATTCTCGTCTGCACCTGAATTACCGTTTTTGCCGATCGTTGCCGCAATGGTAGTTAAAAGCCCGTTTCCGCTGACGGCGGCGCTTGTTCCCGTATTCATTAAAAGGAAACAGCCTGTTCCATAGGTGCATTTTCCTTCCCCTTTTTCAAAACAGCACTGACCAAAAAGCGCCGCCTGCTGGTCTCCTGCGTTACCTGCAATTGGAATTTCCTGTCCGTCAATATTCGCGTAACCAAAAATACTTCCCGAAGGTTTTACATGAGGAAGCACGGCGCGCGGGATTCCAAGCGCATCAAGGAGTTTATCGTCCCAGTCAAGTTTATGAATGTCAAAAATCATCGTGCGGCTTGCGTTTGTGTAATCGGTAACATGAACGGGACTGCGTCCCATACCGCCTGTTAATTTCCAGATTAGCCAAGTATCCACAGTGCCGAAAAGTATTTCGCCTTTATTCGCTCTCTCCCGCGCGCCTTCAACATTATCAAGTATCCACTTAATTTTTGTCCCGGAAAAATACGCGTCAGGTATAAGCCCTGTCGTTTTTGTTATATATTCACCTAACCCGTCTTTTTTAAGCGCGTCAACAATGCCGGAAGTGCGCCTGCACTGCCATACAATCGCGTTATAAACAGGCTGCCCTGTGTTTTTATCCCATAATATTGTTGTTTCGCGCTGATTTGTAATGCCGATTGCCGCAATGTCTTTCGCGCTTACATTCGCTTTCGCGAGAAGCTCTGTCATTACAGCATACTGCGTTGAAAAAATATCCATCGGGTCATGCTCCACCCATGCCTCTTTCGGATAAATCTGCCTGAACTCTTTTTGCTGAACAGACACAATATTTTGCTCATGGTCAAAAAGAATCGCGCGAGAGCTTGTTGTCCCCTGATCCAGGGAAAGGATGTACTTACTCATTATGTTATGATAACTCAGGATTGAGAATTTTTCAATAATAAATTATTATAGAGAAGGGCGAGGCACGGAGGAATTATTTTAATGGATAATTGTTTGTTATATAATGCTGACGCGTTTAATCAAATAAAAGAAATTCCGGAAAACAGCATTGATTTAATTTTAACAGATCCTCCTTATAATTTAAGCAATTATTCTACAGGCAATATGAAGTTTTCCTGGAGAAAAGATATTAACAACGA
>Ga0209755_10006026_pt1 | contig 13561 bp, 14 predicted proteins | sample TergutCo191P1_FD_187301 | JGI IMG/M metagenome (GOLD analysis project Ga0209755, IMG submission 187301) | Cornitermes sp. P1 segment gut microbial communities from Petit-Saut dam, French Guiana - Co191P1 (SPAdes) (version 2) | ecosystem: Host-associated > Arthropoda: Insects > Digestive system... | reverse complement strand
CGTTTTCCCGATGGGACAACCCGAAAGTACAAAGTAAAGTCATTATGAATCTTCATAACGCCCCCGTTTTGGGGATATGATGTCATTGCTGGATACACCAATTTCCCCCGATTTCCGCATACCGAACCAGCAACGCTAATTCTTTGTGGGGTAAGTATTTACGAAAACCGAGTGCCTTGTACTTAGGCAATTCGTGCAGATTTGCCTTTTATGACATAAGGAATTACGAGAAGAACCACCCTACGGAGGGCGTTCTTAATCATTGCATTGAGTTAAAACGACACATAAAAACGACACCCAGATCGTTTTTGACTGTTGCTCGCAAGGATTAAGGTATGAAACACCTTCCGTTTTCTGTTTTTAAAAGGGCAAACCGCCCATGTTATTCTGTTAAGTTCAAAAATGAAGCAACTGGGGAATATCATCCTGCAATTAGTACAAGGCAAAAAACCGAAGCGGAGGCGATAAAAATTGCTTTTGCCTGGTTGCGTGACGGCATACCTCAAAAACGGGTGCGATTGAAAATTAAGGATTTGTCTTTGAAAGATACGGCTCGGAAAATAAAAACAAAACCCGAAGCGGAAATTCTGCTAGAGGAAATGAAGCGGATGGGATGGATCAAGAGTTACGTGCTAACAGAGACCCTTGCAGCCCAGAACTTCACTACATTTTTATCTGAATTTTGGGATTGGAACAAATCCGCATATATCTCTGAAAAGCGTCGGAAAAATCATGGTATACATAAAGCGCATTGTATTCGGCAAGGGCAAGCAGCGACTTTATACTGGCATCCTTTTTTCAAGGATCGTATCCTTGGTGACATAACAGCGGCTGACATTGACGCTTTTATAAGTCACATGGGCGATAAGCCGTTATCGGCTGCCAGGAAAAATAGCGTAGTACTGGCAGGAACAAAGCCTCTCCGATGGGCTTTTTCAAAAGGGAAAATTGAAACCGATCCGACAAGAGGACACATATTATTTTCTGGCGAGGGAAAAGAACAGCACATTTTATCGCCTGCTACCGCCACTGCCGTTTTCCGTGTTGAATGGAAAGACGATAGGGCAAAACTTGCCAATATGCTGGCGGCAGTTACTGGCATGAGACAGGGCGAAATTTTGGCCTTGCGTTTGCAGGACTTGGGGCCTGATTGCCTTTATGTCCGGAGCTCATGGGGTAAGGCAGACGGGCTAAAACTTCCCAAAAACAACAAGCCACGGACAGTGGAACTTCCATTCCCCGATTTATTACAAAGGCTGATTAATCTGGGAAAGAAAAACCCGTGGGGTGTTTCTCCTGACAGTTTTATATTTTGGACTGAAAACAGAGACGGTGTTCCCATGCAAGGGCGACTGTTTATTGACGGCCTTCGCGTTGCGCTCGTTGACAATGGCTTTTCCAAAGATGAAGCGCAGAAGTATTTATTTCATGGTTGGCGGCATTTTTATACATCGTATCTAATGGGCAAACTTGAAAAGAAACTTTTGAAATCGCAGACGGGACACCTGACAGATGCAATGCTTTCCCATTATGGGGAACACCAGACGGAAGGCGATCGGAAAATAATACAGGCAACGGCAATTAGTACATTTAGAGAGATGTTGCCTGATTTACAGACGGTGGGGGAGTAAAACTATGGTACTATTGCAGAACCGTAAATACAAAACTGATGGAATAACAAGTCTTTTAATTAATGAATCAAAAATGCTAATTGAAAGCCTAGTTGAAGCATGTACTGAAGGTGAGATTTCTTGTTTTGAAGCGAGCGACATTATTACTCAGGAAATAGATTGCTCAAATATTTATCACCAGGAATTATTGGAAATGCTATATGAAGCATATGATGAGGATAAGGTCTTTGAAATATATAAATTCATGGATGATATATCTGAGAAAGCGTCTCTAGAAATACAAAAAAGCATGAAGCTTGGAACATTTAACCGTGAAACATATAATCCTGAAATATATAAGCCTAAACCCAATCAAAGTGAAATGGAAGCAGTAGCTACGGCACTTATAAACTTAGAGAATTATTGGTTATTTTTGCGAAACACATTCGGAAAATTGAGCAAAATTGGGGAAAGTGTTGACTACGAAAGAAACCGGAAAGAAAAAATTAAACTGAAGATCATAAAAGATGGACTGGAATCACTAGTAAAGAAAGAAGGCCATACTCACGAGCAAAATTCTAATGGTATTACCAATATTCATTTGAATCCCTTGCTTTCCTTATTTCCAAAATTCTCTTCAGACCACGAACTTTTAATTAAACATGGATTTTTAGAAATAACAGAGGATAAATTGAGTTGGCGAAGATCCAAACAGTCATTAACCGAATATTTTCAAAGCATAAGACCAGAGGGGATGGAAAAAATACGATGGTCGATTATTGAAAAATGTTTTGGGGAGAAAAACTTAAAAAACAGTGCAAGTAGCAACGGAAACCCATTTCACAAATCTTCAAAAGACATTGAAAAATGGCAGAAAATAAAAAGCACCCTTGAAGGTAAAGAAAATACCCCTAAAATACCCCCTTCGGTAAAATAGCATTATTCAATCACCCACAGTATTCTCTAAAAGTATCATGGCTTGTAAAAGCACATGAGAATAATTCGAGGAGAGGGTTGGTTATGGAATCCACTATTAAATCGGCGAAAGAGGTATTAAGCCGTAAGGAAGCTGCTGGGTATCTTGGTATTTGCAAAACAACACTGGATCGGTTAAATATTCCCAAAACAAAAATTCGGCGTAGGGTTCTATACCGGAAAGAAATTCTTGACAGATGGCTTTCACAACACACCGAAAGCAAAGGAACACCAGCATGAACCAGGCCAGAGCTGAGGCGATAGTCGCACGCCTCTTGTTAAATACGGCAAAGTTAAGGTATGGCTCCGTATCTGTGACTGCAAAAATTCACGATGGGCGAATTGTTGAGGTATTATATGCAACAACAGAATCGACACGGGAAACAGAGACTCAACAAATGTGTAAAAAAGCAGGAGGACAGTAATGACTTCATCTGAATTAAAACCCATGGCCGACTCAGAAGCCAAATACTTGTATAAACTAGTCGCCGAAACAATGCTTCTTGAGGAATACGCTAGAGGCCTCAGGCTAGGCGTAAAAAGGAAGCACCCACCACAAGCACACAACAATGGCCCAAAAAACATGCCCATATCTCAGAGGACATCTTCTATGCGAAAACATAAAGGGCTGGCTGCCCTGAAACATATGATCAACCTAAATGTAGCACTTATAGGAGTCTATGAGTCTGGGGCTACTATTGCGAAAGGGGAGGCATGGGCTGGAGCCTTTGCCACAGACATGGACACAATAAACACACTCTGGGCTGGAACCAATAGCAGAGCAAAAGGAACAAAGATACAACGGTTCTATTTTATTCCCCAGGCTGCTAGGCTCTTATGCTTAGATATTGACAATAAGAACGGGAAAGACGGCATAAAGGAGTTTTATTTATTTTGTGAAAAAATTGGGAAGCCTCGACATTTACTCCCTAATTATTTGCAAGATATTCCACAGAGTTTTCCCTGCTATGTTTCCACGCCTTCTGGTGGGTTTCATTTGTATTTTTCTTACTTTGGGGAAAAGTTACAGAAAAAACCGCTTTCACCAGAGGCTCCAGGAGTGGAAGTGATACATGGAAAACCAGGCATTACTTCTCCAGGCAGTTATAAAAATGGCAAACCCTACATTTTGCATGGCAACATTAAAAACGCCCCTCTCTTTCCGCTATTTATCTTGACCGAAATAGAAAAGTCGAAAAAAAAGCCCCCTGCCTATATTCCACATGGAAAAATAATAAAAGATAGTGGAAGACCTTCATGGGAAAAAATCAGGGAATGGACAGAAATGGACGGTGTGGGCGCAGGCCGCAATGACAGGGCCTTCCATCTTGCTCGCCATGCAAGAAACCATGGATACACGGAATCTGAAACGTTGGACACTCTAAAGCATGAGCCAAGCCTGGATGGGCTGCCACAAAAAGAAATTGAAACCACCGTAAAAAGCGCATTCTCAAAAAGGATAACAGCATGAACACTGAAACCCTAAGAATTCATTTAATGAACACCGCTAACAAAGCAAAAACTCCCAGCGAAATAGTAGAAGCAATAAAAATGCTACCAGCTGGAAACGAAAGCCGCATTTCCGATTTCATAGTCGCACTTTGCTGGGAAAAAGGCATTGACCCACAGGCAGACGAACTACGAGAATACTATAGACAGACAGAGGAATACAAAGCCGCACAGGGAATGCAAGAGAAGCAGGCCGCCTTGCGCCACGCATTTACAGACATTGAAACAGTTACCAAAGAATACCGAGACAACGAAGCGCGGGGAGCAATACCGAACCAAGAGCAGATAGACACGATCACAGAACGCATGAAAAAGCAAATCGCAAATATAGGGGCTGCCCAGGGAGAATGCCGTATTTATACCGCTATGGACTATCTGACTGATTGTCTTAATTATGATCCGTCAAGAGATTTTTCCCCAGCACTTTTTGGACACCTGGCTTTCCCGGATGGAACGACTTCATACATTGGAGCGCGAACAAGTAGGGGAAAAACTACCGCAATGGTAAACCTGGCAAGGGAAACCCTAACAGGGAAAAGAAGAAAAACAATTTTTATCACTTTAGAAATGAGTGGGAAACAAATTTTGAACCAAATTATTTTGTCTGCTGCATTTTCAAGAGGGATAAAAGAAGCACCAGACAACCGCAAGGCATTTATGAGCATGGAGCCTCGTTGGGATATATACACAGTATGGAAAAACGGGGATTTGCTAGGAAACGAGGCAAACATTTTCCAGCGTTATGTGAAAGATGCACATTCTGCAATCACCCAGGCGCAAAACGACGGTAGGTTTATTCTCTATGATGGCAGAGGGGCAACAGAACCAGAAATAATAAATTTCATGGAAGCCAATGCAGAAAAAGGAACAGTCATATTATTGGACTACATTCAAAAAATGCCACCGAAAATGGGAAACGATACTGACAGTTTCCGCAGGGTTCAAGCTATTTCCTATGATGTCGTAAACGCCGCCGCAAAAACAAACGCAGTAGTAATAGCCGGAGCGCAGTTCAACCGCATGGGAGGATCAGATGCTTTAGGGGATATATTCACTGACCAAAGTTTTCGGGAAGCTGGAGACATTGAGCAAGATGCACATAACGCCATAGGTATAGGTTGGACAATAGACAGGCAGAACCGTTTTTATGAAGTCTTAAAAACCAGAGAGGATAAAAAACAAGGGTTACTGTATAGCCTAGATTTTGAAGGAGGCTATTCATACATGATCCATGACGAACAAATTTATAGGCCAATAGGAGAAAAACGACCATCAAAAAAAGCAGCAAGGGAACAGAAACGAAGCAACCTATAAATAAAGGGCCTGTTTAATTAAGAGGGAGTATGGGAAATTCAAAATATCCTAGGGCTTTAGCCAAGATCGAAACTACAAGTCGCAGACAATACGATATTGAAAAAATAAAAGATATTGATTCTAAAGACATTACGCTCTTGCATAAAAAAGGAACTTTTACTTTTGCCAATGCCTATCCTTATATCTTTGACGGTATCTCCTTTCTATGCACAAACCATGCTACAGGCCAATGGACTGATTCGGAAGGCAATACAAGAGACGTTATTGAACGGAAAAACAACCACACAGAAACCCACTATAAAACCGTTCTCAAGCTTGATACATTTATGGATATGGCACTAAACGGACATAGTGAATACAGAAAAAATCTTTTGAATCAGTTTTATAAGCTAGTTAGGTATCCAGAAAAAAAAATTTGCCATGCACAGATGGTTATAATATTATCACGGAGCCTGTACGGATAGATTTTATATTTGAAGACGAAACGAAGCTTTCAAAAAATGAAAAAAAACGACTATCAAATCTTTGCAACAAAAGAGAAAAGGGGGAAAAAATAAACAGAAAATTAGTGTTTATTGTTATTGAATATTACAAACCTCTTTTTGAAAGTCTGTTCCTAAAAAATAAAAAGGGGGAAATAGGTAACAATTATATACAGGTTCCTAAGGCATTTTACGCTGAGATAAAAGCCACAATTGCTAGAATAGAAAATATGGAATTTTCTAATGGTATGGGTTTGAAAAAAGAAAAGTTCCCTTTGCATGAATCGGATGTAAGAGTTATTTTCCTCTACATTGCATTACATGACAACGGAAAAGCAGATTATATTACTATTAACGCACTGGACTTTGCAGAAAGCTGTTTCCCAGGAGACGTAAAGATTATTGGAACAGATAAAAAAAAATATATTTCCAAGGCAGATGGCTCAAAAATCCGTGCAATAATAAAAAAAACTATCATCATCTTAAAACAAATGGGAAAGAGTGGTAAAATGGATGGTGGGCGATTTATCCCCATAGAACTGGATGAAACCAGAGTGCAGTATAGTCACAAATCTCGTGAATTCCGAATAAACTTACTACGCCCAAAAAAAACAAAATTCCCGACATTTAACCCGAGTGATATACGATTGTAGAGGTTCCATAATAATCATAAAAAAATCCCTTCCAGGTACGAGAGATTTCCCTTCTGTGTACGAGAAATTACCCTTCTAGGTACGAAAAATGGCAGAGCCTTTCCCTTCTGTGTACGAATTCTAAAGGGAAGCTCTCTAAATGTTTCTAAATATTCCTAAGGCAGACTGCTCTGCCTTTTTAGGCGGAGCAGTCGCCAGATAGAAAATAAAATTACCATATTTTTGCGTGGCATAGAGACATAACCCAAAAAACCATCAATCATCTTGCAGTTTAGCAGATAATTTGATCATGTTTCAACAATATTTTTCTATGTTTCTTTTTTACCCCAGAAAAAAACTATGAATTGCGCGGAAAGAATGGGTAGCCACTAATGCAAAAAGCCAAACGTATGACATTGGCAGGAAATGAATCCATTGTATAAGCGTTATTGCTTTCGGTCTCCTACTTCCCTGACTGCTGCCCTAAGAAACAGATCAAATTGGTCTATCAAGCCTTCCCTGAGTTGGGATGTTTTTTCTGAAGGATAGTCTTTCATGGAAAATAGTTCTGGTGCTTCTATTTTTAGGGCTTCCGCTATCCGCTCAATCATCTTAAAAGACGGGGTTCTTCTTTCGGACTCAATCGTGGCTATATAGGTCGAGGCCGTCCCAACCCTTTCAGCCAGAGCTTCCTGGGTTAAACCTAGGGCTTTTCTACGATTTTTTAAGTTTCTCGCTAAAACGGACTTTAGACGTAACATTCCTTCCTTACCTAGTCCACAGTAATGAAGAATATGCTTATGTCTTGTTTTAAATAATGAGCTATTTGCACATATTTGAGTAATATGCTATAGTTTAAGTGAAGGCGGATAAATATGAGTGGAATAAAAGGATGTGATTTTGATCGAAACTCTTTACATGGCGTACAATTTGGAAATTTGCACAAAATAACGGCTGAAAAACCATATTACTTTCTAGAGGTACGCAAAACGGAAAATGAAGGAGAGGATTTTAAGCGTATCAGGCTTGCCAGTGCAAGGGAACTTCGTCTTGCGAGTGTTATACGGGAAAAATTATTTGCCGAATTGGGCAAGATGTTTAATTTTAAGCAGCATGAATGGGAAGACAAGATTAATGAACTATCGGCTACTGTAAAAGAGTGTGAAGCTCCAAGCAAAGCTGATCCCGCACTTCGTAGGATGTTTGAAAGATATTTACTGTCTAGGGCAAACCAAGCCTCTAGTCTGATTCATATCATAGCTGATAAGGTCTATCTCAAAAATGATGTTTATCATTTCTGCCTTGAAGGTTTCATGGGTTATTTACGTATGAAAAGGCAGCCACGTAACAGAATTAATTTTAGGAACCAACTTATATCCTTCGGCTGTCGCGAAGGGGAAATTTCATATTCGAGACCGAATGGCACGACTAACACTATAAAATGTTGGATGAAAGACTCTGACGATTCGTTACGAGAAATGACCGTATGCTACCAGGATATGCTAGATAAGAACTCCCAAGTAATTGCAAAAAATAAGCTAAATAAGTATAGTATTGAAGAACCATGGGAAGAGCCGTGGTATGTGGAGAAAGGGACAATATTTGAGTAGTGAAGAAGCTGGCTTTACTCTCTGGGTAGAAGCATATAAGATTTTGCAGACCTATCCTTTGGAGCGGAAGTAATCGTATTTGCCTAACAAGGACGGCACGTCACAAATAGAGGTTTTAGGAGGCTACATTATGAAACGGACAATAATTTCATTGGTTATATTAACAGCATTATTAATGCTTGCAGCTTGTTCTACTAGTCCACAACAATCTGGCAGAGAAGGGCATTTTAGTAGCGAAGAGGATTTCAGGTGGGAAAGCTATGGCAATGGGGTAAGAATTACTGGTTATAATGGAACAAACACAGATATATGGATTCCTAGACAAATACAAGGAATGCCAGTTACGAAAATTGGAAATATGGCGTTTATGAACCGTCAACTGACTAGCGTAACTATCCCCGACAGTGTTACAGAGATCGGCTTGGCGACGTTTATGGACAACCAGCTGACCAATGTGATCATTGGCAATAATGTTGCTCGTATTCTGCCGAGAGCATTTGAAAATAATCAGCTAACAAGCATGACTATACCAGATCATGTAAATTATATTGGGGCTAGGGCATTTCATAATAACCAACTTGCCAGTATTCCCATTACAGTGAGCCAACAAGTACACCGGCAAGCACATCATGACACACAGCAAGCGTGGGAGCAACTGCATCCACATTATACCTGTGCAAGTGATTTTACTTGGGTTATCTTAGACAATTTACTAGTAATTACAAATTACACAGGGATAAGCACGGGTATACGAATACCTCCGCAAATGTATGGAAAACCAGTTGCCAGAATTAGTTCATGGGTTTTTTATGGCTATGGACTCACCAGCGTTACCATCCCTAACAACGTTACCCAAATCGGGAGTGGTGCGTTTCAGGATAATCAGCTGACTAGCGTTATCATCCCCAACAGCGTTACCCAAATCGGGAGTGGTGCGTTTCAGAACAACCAACTGGTTGGCGTTACCATCCCTAACAGCGTTACCCAAATCGGGAACAGCGCATTTCGGGATAACCGACTCACAAGCGTTACCATTGGCAATAGCGTTACTCAAATTGGGATTAGTGCGTTTCAGAACAACCAACTGGTTGGCGTTACCATCCCTAACAGCGTTACCCAAATCGGGAACAGCGCATTTCGGGATAACCGACTCACAAGCGTTACCATTGGCAATAGCGCTACTCAAATTGGGAATAATGCGTTTCAGAACAACCAACTGGTTGGCGTTACCATCCCTAACAGCGTTACCCAAATCGGGAACAGCGCATTTCGGGATAACCGACTCACAAGCGTTACCATTGGCAATAGCGTTACTCAAATTGGGAATAATGCGTTTCAGAACAATCAGCTAACTAGCGTTATCATCCCTAACAGCGTTACTCACATAAGGAATAGTGCGTTTCGAGATAACTGGCTAACTAGCCTTACCATCCCCAATAGCGTTAATTCCCTTGGAACTAATGCATTTGCTAATAATCCACTTGCCAGCTTAATTATCAATATGATTTCTATCCCTGCTCGTGCATTTGCGAATAAACAGCTAACCAGTGTTACCATCGGCAATAGTGTTACTCAAATTGGGACTAGCGCATTTCAGGGTAACCAGCTAACCAGCGTTACCATCGGCAATAGTGTTACTCGTATCGGTAATAGTGCGTTTCGGGATAACCAACTGACCAGCGTTGCCATTCCCAGTAGCGTTACTGAAATTGATAATAGTGCGTTTCGTGACAACCAAATAAGCAGTATGCCTACTCTAAGAGGAGGTTCTGTTCATAGGGATGCGTTTGTGGGTAATCCTATAGAAAGGGCAACGGTTGCGAGTGGTCAACCACAAACCCAGCGACAGGCTCAGGAACAACCTCAATCTCAACCAGGGTACAATCAGAGTAAACTCATAGCTCTTCTTGCAAATCCATTGGCTGTGGCACATTTTGGTCAGTTTAGACAGGGAGAAAGAGTTTATACCACCAGAGGATTATTGCGTATTATTGACACTACGACTATTAACAATATGACTTATCTATTGGTGATGGTAAATGACAGTAGTGTTAACCAGCCATTCTATATTATTTCTAACAGAAGGTTAAACTTACTAAATAGTCCATTCCCGAATACAATCTTTGAAGATTTAATGTTGGAATTTGCTGGATTTGAAAACTTTACGATTGGAGGTGTTCCCCGGCAAACATTTGTTTTCAGGCTTGGGGAGCCGCACCCTTCTGCACAAACACCTAGATTTACTACAGAATGGGTGAATGGTGTCATGGTTATTCAGACCTCATCGGAAGAGGATGCAATACTACTTCTTAACAGTAATTTCAATTTTCCAGATCATTATTACTTATTTGTTAGGTTAAGAGGTATATATTTAGAAGAATTTTCATCTCCATTGCCAGGGTTACCAAGTGGATGGTTGCTCCATGGAACTAGACTAGTGGATGAAAACTTTCAAAACAGGTTAGGGGATTTAGTCGAAATTTCCATAATATAAATAGGAACACAGAATATTATGTTATGTGGGAAGTTCAAATAACTGAAACCCAGAGACAGTTACATCGTCTTTCTGGAGCTACTGGTAATCCTAGACCAGCGTCTATGGTAATGGGTATTTTCTATACTAACTTAGATCCAGTTTCAACAGGGAGGTAATAAGATTACTCCACACCGCTTGCAGGCTGGAAGATAGCTGTGCTCTGTATTGTAATTTATGCGAAAGCTATACATACGGCGAAGTATACATGGACAATAAGGAAACCACTGGAAACTAATTAACCAGGCTCGAAAGTGGTCTTGCCTGCTCCCTGGTTTGGCTTTCGATTTTCTTATAGTGTGTTATCCAGATGCAAGAGTGTAACATTTGTGCCTACTAAGAAAAGTTAATTCAGAAGATACAAGTACCCAAAAAAGACAGTTGATTTTCTTGACATATGTCCTATAATCTTATTATAGGACATATGGATAATCATAAAACCAAGGGGGAAACAGACATGAACGCACTTGCAACCAGAGCTGGGCAAGACATAAGGGAAATGGCCGCAATCCTGGCCGCATATCCCACCCCGGATAAATGGACGCTGGAAATGAAAACCCAGGCTGTCAATTTTGCCGCTTTACTAGACACTGCACAAAAAATGATAGCCCAGGCCGCTATAACTGGGATTGACTACCAGGTCGAAAAGGAAACCTTCCTGAATAATGTGGGCCGAACGGGTAGCGCATATACCCGTACTGGATATGCCGCCGCATTGGGCCGCTTGGACGCATGGGCCGCAAGGCAGAAAATAAACGTACTAGAAATGACACCCACCCAGGCAGACGACTTTATTTACTCTCTTCGAGGTGAACGAGGTGCTGCAAGTATCCGTTTGGACATTTCTGCCGCGTCAAGTCTCTTTACATGGCTTGAACGCAGGCACACAGGGATTAAAAACCCATTTCGGGGAACGAAAGCTCGCCCTGCAAAGAAGGCGGTCAAAAAGCCCGTAATTCCCTCTGCCAAGGAAGTCGAAACCATGCTCCAGGAACTTCCTGCCTACGAAGCTGCCGCTGTCGCTGTGATGGCACATCGGGGCTTACGGGCTGGCGCATTGCCAGAACTTTCCCTCTCTGGTGGAAAATTTACGACCCGTAGCAAAGGGAAAGATACCTCTGGGGATATGCCTACTGAAGCACATGAAAAAATAAAGGCCGCCACTCTTCCACTCAGAGGGCCTTTTGCTGGTGAATGTGCTAATACCTTGGAAAAACGGATTGCCCGTGCCATTGTAAAACTTAATAAAGCTGGAAAAGTACAGGCTGCCTACTCTTGCCATGATTTCCGGCACTTTTATGCAGTTACTGAATACCGTAAAGATAAAGACATCCATAGGGTATCAAAACTTTTAGGCCATGCGTCAATTCAGGTAACGGAAACCTATCTCCAGGGCTTAGGAGAGGTGGAGTAACAGTGAGGATAGTGTAATAGAAGCTCAAAAAGGTTTCTGGAATTTTGCGATAGCAAATTTTGCTCATATATACACTGCATTTTTTCAAAGTAAAAACCGTAACTATTCGATTGAAAATTATTTTGCATGAGGCCCAAACCCCGATAAACAAAAAAAGACGATTAAGAGCCTATCCTTGAATAACATGAATTTGACGGTGTGATATATAAAATGTTTTAAATTAAGAAATTTTGAAATAATTTCTTGCACTCTCATGAGAAAAGTGGAGTTCAAATGGCTTTTCATGATTACTGAGGGCAGTGTTATGTAAAGATAAACTCTAACTGGCAAGTCATCCCTTTAAAAGGCGAGGTGATGGGCAAAACTTGTGGTGCCAACCAGAAATTAGGCCAATACGGAGCGTAGGCCACTTGTAGAGGGCATATTTCTTCAGTGTACAACAATTCCAAAGCGACACCAAAAACGACACCTATGAAGTGTTTTGCAGTATGTTTTGGTACTCTTTCTTATGCTTTAGCATCCCATATCCCCTTGACAACCCTACGTATTTGTACATAATAGGACTTAATAACACGCAATGAGCCGACTGGAGACTGACTCAAAATCTACTATTCGCAAGGATGTAAGAGTTCAAGTCTCTTCGCCGGCAAATCCCCCTTACCAAACCTTGAAAATTCCTTGCTTCCGACATAAACTGTTCCATGCACACCCACCCCGCGCTGCGGACCGCCCGCCGTCTGACGCTTATCGTACTGGGCGCCGCGCTCATGGCCTTCAATCTAAACACCTTCGTCCGCGCCGGCGGCCTTATTCCTGGGGGCTTTACCGGCGTGGCGATTCTGGCGCAGGAAATCTTCCAGGGGTTCCTGGGAGTGGCCATCCCCTTCAGCCTGGCCCTGTTCGTGCTTAACGCCGTGCCGGCGGTCATCTGCTTTAGGACGGTCGGGAAAAAGTTCACCATGTACTCGGTGCTTATGGTCGTGCTTAGCGGGCTTATGACCGACTTTATGCCGGAAATGTTCGTGGGATTCATTAACCTGTACGATCCCCTGCTTTCGGCGGTGTTCGGCGGCATACTGAACGCGGTGGCCGTCGCCCTGTGCCTGTTCGCCGACGCGACGTCGGGCGGGACGGACTTTATCGCCATCTCCGTCTCGGAAAAGTACAACAAGGACGCTTGGAACTATATCTTCGCGGGGAACTGCGTCATCCTAGCCGTCGCCGGCGGTCTTTTTTCGCTGGAAATAGCCCTTTACTCGATTGTCTTCCAGTTCGCCACGACCGTTGTCCTGAACTCGATGTACAGGGGCTACCAGCAAAAGACCATGTTCATCGTCACCCGCCGCCATGTCGAAGTTTACGGGCTTATAAGGGAAAAGACCAACCACGCCGCCACCTCCCTTAGCGGGACGGGACTTTTCGGCAACGAGGAGCGGACGGTCCTTTACTCGGTGGTCTACTCCAACGAGGTCGCCCCGCTCA
>Ga0209755_10006025_pt1 | contig 13562 bp, 7 predicted proteins | sample TergutCo191P1_FD_187301 | JGI IMG/M metagenome (GOLD analysis project Ga0209755, IMG submission 187301) | Cornitermes sp. P1 segment gut microbial communities from Petit-Saut dam, French Guiana - Co191P1 (SPAdes) (version 2) | ecosystem: Host-associated > Arthropoda: Insects > Digestive system >... | reverse complement strand
TCACCGTAACATTAATACACTTCGAACCAGAGCAATACAACCCATAAAATAAATCCACAATAAGTCGCAAGCTCCTGAAGATGGATGTACTAACATTCGAAACATGTTGAGCAGTAAATAGTGAAATAATAAAGCAAGTGACATCAAGTTGGTCTATCTTTATTCATTCACCATCAGTGTTATGCTGTGTCACAAAATAAATGTTTGTGAAAGTTATGAACTATACACCATTGCGAAAATTTCATGGTGTGGGCTGTGTTGGTAAAGAAAACAAATGCAATCCATATACATGTTTTATATATAAATTTTATTTATAATTGACTTTATTGTGTATGTGACTTTCCGCATATTGACAAGTCTAATGTTACCATGTAACTATATGGACATAAAATAAATAAAACACACTTACAAAATAGGGGATGCCACCATTATCACAGTACATTTCCTGGTGGTTGACTTTTCTGTGTGCATGGACTGAATAAAATCAAAGTATCACCATAACTGCATATGGCATAAGTTTGTACAACTGTTGTTATTTTAATACTCATGAAACTCTAGGAAACTCCAGGCAGCATTGAATATTCCAAAGTAAAGTTCCAATATCCAACGAGACATGAGGTTCAAATTTTGAGAGGACTGGACCTTCAAATACATCCAGACCAGACTGTAGCCTTAGTAGGACCCAGCGGTTGTGGCAAGTCAACATGCATCCAGTTGCTACAGCGATTCTATGAACCTTTGGCTGGGACTGTGGTATGTAATTCCAACACTAAATAAAACTCACAAATACATGTCTTGTAAGAATACTTGCAAATTTAAATTTGCTTCATTTCACTGGAATTTTGTATTTGTTTGGTTGATTGATGTATCAATTGATCCATCCTTCTTAACAACACTTGCATAAATATTTCTTCACATAATAGAATATTTGCTGCAGTAATAAAGATTGTAGTTTCATTCTAAAAAGTTGAATAGTCTGTAAATTCTTTAAATGTTTTTATAAATTACTGTACAGTTTTATTGCTGTTTTTTACACTCTTTTTAAAAATCTCAGTTATACAAATTTAGGTGAAAAACTCCATACTTTGATGTGTGTTACAACCATGCCCAGCAGAGTTCTGTTCCTAACTACTTATGTTCAATTTCACATGTCACACAATTTCCACTATACACACACACACACACACACACACACACACACAGAGCACTAAGAGTAAATTTAATGTTTTAAATAGTTCCCTGCAGGATCCACTTCTTCCTACATTACTAATTAATCTTATAAATATCCTTTGTAATTTTAAAATATGTTACTTCATCCGTAACCCCCCGCCCAGACAGGTATTCCATACATCAGATGTTAATGAAAGTAACCAAAATACATACTTCTCAAGATATTTACATTTCTTATACCTTTAAGAGATTGCATACACAACAGCCTTTAAAGAATTTGACCCATAAAATCCCTTACATGAACATCCAATTTTACACATTCGATCAGAAATAAACCCCAAAATTTAGTTTCATCTATGTACTTAATCTCCATTTACACTTCATTTATCTAACAGTTCAAATTATAAAGCATCTAGTAACAACATGATTACTAAATAAATAGGACTGGATATGGAAAGAAGTGATTATTACCTAATTTGAAGTACAAACCTGTCATTTGCCTACAGGGCCAGATGAAAACAAACAGGAATCTCAGTCAGGATAGCTTTTCTTCAGGTTTTAAATCAAGACCTTCCAAATTAAAGCAGGAATTCTAAATCCATGAACCAATGCATGAGACTCTGCTAGGTTATGTTTAGACCAACTGTTCCTCTCATACCTGTCTTTACTATAGTGAGATAAATGTATCATTTTGGTGTCACATGTATCTACAGAGTATACATGGAAAAGATATAACCTCAGTTCCACTCCATCATCTGAGAGCACAAATGGGTATTGTATCACAAGAACCTGTTCTCTTTGATCGTACGATTGCCGAGAATATCGCATACGGAGACAACAGTCGTGAGGTTCCAATGGTGGAAATTATTGATGCCGCTAAGAAGTCAAACATTCACAGTTTTATATCTTCTCTTCCACTGGTGAGTATTGTTCATCAGCCGGCTTAATTACTTCCACCAGCAAGCTCCAAATTCTCTTTCATACTGTATACCGATGTAACAAATTGTCCTACAGTTGTTATAAAAGTGAGGAAATGTATACACAGCTTAACAATTCTTATGTATTCTACATGTAATTACCTCTAAATTGTATTTTGCAAATGCTAAACCTTTGAGTGCCTTCTTATAATGTACAGCTAATCATCTCAAGCAAAACTCTAATAAATTTGAGAATCTTAAATGTCTTCCCACTTTCTACACAGAATATATCAGGGCAATTGTATTAATTGTACATAAAAAACTTTGATACTATTTACATGTCTGGATCATCACAGTTAGGAAGGTTACACATAACACGAAATTTAGGCCTTCTCTCAGTCATGTTTAATTATCTCAAACCCTTGTGGAAAAGGGGTTCTTAAAGGAAAACATTTCTGTTTCTCTACATCTTTTGCTTGGAACACTTCTTTTTAAACAAAAATATTTTGTTGCACCAGTCTTGTGGAAGTCTGAGTGCAAGTAACACACTACCATAACAACTTATTTAATAAACCCAACTGGAGTATATACAACATAAACTATTTGTTCACAAATATATCTGGATACACCAAACTCTTGTTCACTCCTGAATAGAGGTACGTACCTATTACACTCCCCGTACTTCCAAATCTTGAACATATAATAGCCAAGTATGTGTACTCCAGTTGTGGCTGCATGGCACTGACCAGCTCAACTGTTGCTAGTGGATGGTTCAAATGATATGACCAGAGTGAGTGGTAAAGGACCCATCTCAGGTACAGGTAGTAAGGCACAAAGGGGAGAAGGGATAAACAGGTTTAACATGAAACACATAATCTCGTACCCAGTTCAGGTGTCTGGGTTTGAGGCTCACCACGGCACACTGTTATGCTTGAGATGTGTGCATAGAGACACATATCAGTCTTCATGTAAAATGATACTTATTTTACCTAATTTTAGTAAAACACAGAATTCATCAACAAACAATCATGCAAGCAAACTCCCACTATCGAATTTCATTACATTCATTCAGCATTTCTCAACTTGTTTCATAAGTACAGATAAAAGGAGTTATTACAATAAAAATATGCATACAAAAATAGTTGTCATGAATAAAGGCACTGTCTGAAAATGAATGAATGGAAAGAAATATGGTGCATCATCCTGTCTTTTGAAAAAGAAAATTGCAGGTTACGAAAATTATACCAACATAGAATTTAAACATTATTATCTTCCAATTACAAGTACAGTACTGTGGCAACACTTAGTTTCTGCCGCTTTATTTCTGTAGATGTGCTTTATCTTGATAACAATAACGAATTTCATAGAGCAGAGAATCCTAACATCCTGAGCTCATCAATAAATTTCCTGTCCTTTATGTAAACTGATGGTTTGTTACCATGTTCATACAGCCTGAAAAGCTGCCCCTGCCCAATCCCATCCACTCCATTCCACATCCACTCACATTGTATCTTTAGTGACCTATACAGTCCCCTCACTTCCAGAGATCTGAATCTCAATTGTTTCATTGCTTGGGTTATTTTAAAGAAACTGCCCAAATCTTTCTTCACAGGGCTATGACACACGGCTGGGCTCAAAGGGCACACAATTATCTGGAGGCCAGAAACAGAGGATTGCCATTGCAAGGGCACTTGTGAGGAATCCCAGAGTGCTGATTCTGGATGAGGCAACATCTGCACTGGACACTCACAGCGAGCAGGTGCAGAAGAACATGCTTGTTTAGAAGTGCAGTGTTTTGCAATATATTAATATACTGGTATTACTCACTGTTATCAGCTACAAATAGACCAAAAGATGGAAAAAGTAAGTGGCAGTGAGAGGTACCTGTGCTTCAGCTAAAACTGCAGTCCCATAAACCTTGGCCAAAAAAATTACACCCTGTCATACCGCCTGAATCATCAAGACATCTTCCAGGAAATTTGCAGGACATGTCAAAGAATAATCAATTCAACTAAAACTTTGTCAAGAAGATAATGCTTGTTGTTACAAGACGAAGATCTTATTTCTTTACTGTAGAAAAGCCACTACAATCAACATCAGAAAACATGTAATATCCTCCATTATCTCCACTTATAATTGGCTGAAGTAAGTATGACATTTATTTCTGATTAACAGGTGGTGCAGGCAGCTTTGGACCAGGCAAGAGAGGGACGTACCTGTATCACTATTGCGCACCGCTTGGCAACAGTGCAGCAAGCAGATGTTATCTGTGTGTTGAATCAAGGAGTTATAGCAGAGATGGGATCTCATGCACAGCTGCTGGAGAAGCAAGGACTGTATTGCCAACTGCTGCGTCAGGCTGCCAGCAGTGGTGTACACTGAACATTGTTGTGGTTTCTCAATTGGACACATTTTTCTCATCTGTACTTTCACACAATACTGTGATGCCCTGTAATTAAAGGTAATTAATCATTCTGAAGACAATGCCTATAATTGAACCATAACACTTTACCAGCAGTGTCAATGTGGATCTACAAAACACCTCTTAACGAGGAGAACACTTTTCTTTTTTACCAAAATCACTAAAATTGTACAAGATGTCACTAACAATAAGCGTTACCTACATTAAATGGCAGCTTTTCATGAATTTAAGAGCTGATAATATTTTCCCTTAAAACAATTTAAATAAAAGCTGCTTGCAAGTTAATCTCAACACCAGAAACACTCTGCAGTAAAAATTTAGGGTTCACACTACACTGCAATTCCACTCTTCTCAGCTGTCACAACTCATTTACCTAATATTCTAGATACTTTTTTATTCAAATTAGTTTAGCCACAAAATGGTAGTCTAGCTAAAATTAATTTTTCCAACATTTTTGCCCAAACAATGTACTTTGCTAGTGGATTATTTCAAAGTTATTTCCATCAATACAGTTTGAGTATGAACATTTTCCTTGATGAATGTCAGTAATTCATTCAATCAAGTAATTATTATACATTCATCAAACCATACAAAGTTAACAAGCCTCTTGGATATCAAATCTGTTGTAAAATAATACAGAAATAATATAAATGCCACATGAATGCATATTTCATAGTGACAAGGAATATACAAATACAATATCATGAATGTATACAATTAATTTAAAATCAATACAATACAAATATATGTAACAATGAATTGTAACAAAATTATCAAACACAACAAATTTACTAAATTAAAACCTTCTGTCATGGTAAAAGAAATATGTTAATCCACTGTAATTTGTAAATGACAAATTAAAGTAAAAATATCAAACATCAAGACTGTGGTATAAAGGTTAATTACATTACTAAAATAAAATCAAATCCTAGACCTTTTTTTTACCATGGCGCAACAGCCCTAGTGGGCCAAGGCCTCCTCGTTATCAAGTATTCATGATCACACTCTGTTAGACACACCACACTTGGTAGGATTCCTCTGGATGAGTGATCAGCCTGATGCACAGACCTCTTCCTGACAACACGTAACACTCACTAGACACAAACATCTATGCCCCTCACAGGATTCAAACCCACAATTCCAGCAAGCCAGCGGATGCAGACCCATGCCTTAGGACACACAACCACTGGGATCAGCCAATTCTAGACCTTAGTACTATTAAAATACTTATCCAGAGTATAAAATTACTTTAAATGTAGAATGATCACTTAAGGCCAATCTGGATTTTTGAACAATGTGAGACAAATTTTTTATGTATGAAGGGATATTATTAAAACTCCACTAAGTTATTTGTTAGAAAACAGATGCCAGAAACACACCAAGGGAAAATAATGTAACAGTACTGCAGCTGCCTCAGTCTTGAAACCAGTCAAAAAAAAAAAAAAAGTTAGTGGCAAGTCCACCTCAGTATTGGGTTGGAAACGCTGAATGTAATGCTTCTTTCTTCATCATTTTCTTTTGAAGTACCTCCATTCTGAAAAGTTTCTGTACAAAAATTGTCATATTTCTTGTCTTATCCAACACAGCTACATGTCCACATCCTCACTGGTTTTTCAACTATTTTGTGTGTGTAACTGTAAACACTGTTACTACATATTATCACACACCATATAATTCTTATACTTAGTTTTCCTTCCACAAATCAATATGAAGAAGGGGATCACCTGACTGCTTGAAACTGTCATTTAAGCAGCCCTTGATCAGCCTAATGATGATAAAAACAACAGCAACTTCTAAATTGGGCAGTGTATGAAGTTGAAATTACTGCAATGGAACAAAGAGTTCAAGAAAGACGCAAATTTTATAACCTTAGATATTCTTCTTTGCAAAAAAACAGGCGCTTACTCTTCTGGTATGTTACGCAATGTACATTGGTAGTTGGTTACCAGTATTGTGGGAGAGCTGCTTGGTCCCATGTTCTAGGGTCCAGCAGTTCTTGGACTGCTTGACCCTTAAAGATGGGACTGATAGGCTATCCTGAAATGCCAGTAACCAACTACCAACCTAGGTCTTTGTCATGTAACAACCCAAATGAGCAAAGGTCTTAACTGTATGGTGGTGGAAACCTGAAATGTCACAAAAGAAAAATAGTTTTTTATCCTTAAGCAGTATGAGTACCTCTTGCATAATAGATTTGTATCTGAAATATTTGAACATGGGAACTGATGTAGTACACAAAACTGCAAATAACACTCCTGCATATCATTATGTGTGATGAAATAATATACACACTTATGGTAGACATTAACAGTAAACATACTTTATTGTGTGAAGCAAATCACAGTCTGTACAATTGACATAATTCACAGAATCCAATTTATTTAAATGTTTCAATTAGCAATTCCTTACATATAATTGACATATTTATATGAAAATGGACACAATTTCCCATGCAAATATTGTCATATGTCAGTATAATTCTGACAAATCAGTAACTTTGTAAACACAAGTAATAATTATTATAATAAACATAATAATAATACACATATTATTTGGACAATATAACTTCGCACAGTATTGCCGAGTGGCCACATGAATATAAGACAATAATTACATCATTATTGGCTATGTATTTCAGGGTGAAAAATACAATTTAAGGTGCAGATGTCTGGATACAGTGAACTCACGGTTATCTGTAACAGTAAATAGGGTGCTGCTCTTATTGCAGGTAAATTGGGAAAAGAGGAGTGCTGAAGTTTGTACAAACAACTTCAGTATGTTACAGAACATTTGAAACTAAATTAATTTTCTGATTGCTTTACTGCAACGGCACATAAGGCATTGAGCAAGTTTGTATAGTGTGTACTGTATTTTAGAGGTGCCTGGTTCAAATCTCGTATCCTGCCCACAGTTTTGTAATTTTACTGAATATGGAGAAATAATTCCCCAAGTAGCACTGAAACAAGTCATGACCAACTCCTTCCAAATCCTGGCTCACTAATTACGATATCTTTCTAGAGCTGTAAATAATCTATTCACAAATTCAATTTCAAGCTGTAATACTGCTAGTGAGGCAAAAATCCATTCTCTTTTGTCTTACATATATTTTCCCAGGGTCTTTTGAGCCTTAAATACACATGCTTTGTCTGCATGGGGAAAAGGGGCAGCGGTACATAGAAGAACCAGTTTAAGCACAATACAAATGTCAATAAGTACCATTTTGATATCTCTCAGTGACAGAACAAACACCAAGTGTTGCAGACAATATTTGGATTTAAGAAATGGCACGAAAGGGAAACAGAAAACTCACAGAAGACAGTTCATTATTTTATATTCTATATGTTGAGGTGTAAAACCAGAAGAATGAGTTGGGATGGATATGTAGGACAGTTCGGTAAAAATGTTTATCAAATTTTTGATGCAAAAATTCTTGGAAACAGATCATGAGGGTTTGCTAGTGCCAGTCATGAACTCTGAAGTTAACAAGTGCATAGTCCTTCAGTGGTTGAATACCTATTATTATCTGTGAAATATCTACTATCAGGGAGTCAAGTTTCCTGTATGTTTAATTGTATCTGTATCACAGTACAATCATCATATATTTTCCATGTACATAGGCAGCATGAGCAGGTTCCTGCTTACACCCCCTATGAAGATGGAACAGGCAAGAGTGTTCCAAAATGTCGGCATATAAAATTCAGATGCTGGGGAATCAACCAAAAGAAAGAATACAATATTCAGAACAAGGTGAAAGTTTGAAATCAAGAATGACAGTATTATTCGACTACCACAATCGCTTTCATTTACTTGAACTTGGTTTCTGTACCTCAACAACACAACCACTTGGAATATGTATGTGTAAAGGAAGGATAATGGATCTCAGAGAAGCAGGATGTGAAAACGTGAATGTGACAACGAAGTGTTTCTGTAATAACTAACAATTTCTTGAGCAGTTGTCAACTGCTATCAGCTACTGAAGGAAAATCATTTATCTTGGAGTTACAACTGCAAGTAGCATTATATGGCAGTAAACTAAAATATGCTAATCCTACATACATGGTAAGAACACTTTTAAACTGGTACAGAAAACTGAGAGTCACTGTGAATATGGTTGCTTACAGTTTTCAGTAGGAATCACTACATAAATATAGCACAGACATGATAAATATTGGTTTTACAGAGGCATTCTATTTAATTCAAATTTATAGGCCATTAATAATTGCATCTCCAAACACCTGCATGGCAGGAGAATGAAACCCTGATATTTATGAATGAACAAAATGTGGTACTTTCCTAATTATATATTTTAACATTCCCATTGCGAGCCATTCATTTGAATTATATCCTTTTATTGAATCTTTTCAGGATAACATAAGAATTAAATATGTGTGAAGTTGCAAATTATTAGTTTCAAGGGACAAAATGAGAGGATTCTTAGCACTGATAATCCCACACCAGTGACATGCACAAAGGGCTGATTTCAAGGCCATACAGTTTGCCCATAGCATGGAAGGAGTAAAAACACTGAACTTTCTTCCTGCTAAATAGCCAGTGTTTCATTCTAGAACATATTACACATTCCAGATTGATCAAACTCAATTTTAAGAACTACACAATGCTTTCTAAATGTTTCTTGTATGAAGTCTCTTTAACATAACTTACAACAGTAAGATTGCCGTGGGATCCACACCAATTTTTTAAATCAGGTATCATTATTATAGTGTAATTAAAATTTTTAAGTTTTTAGGTGCATCTGCATAGTCACAATAAGTGCCTATTAGCTTCGTGTCCATCCATCCGCCTGTATCAGCGCTGCTCCCACTGGACGGATTTATTTTATGCTAGAGACTTTCACGAAAATCTGTCAAGAAATTTCATATTTGGTTAAAACTGGGTAAAAATTGGGGATATGCATGAAGACCTAGGTAAGTTTTATTGTTTCTGGCACCTTAATTGCCATACAAGTGCTCTCTTGGAGTGAAAAGGCATCAGGCTGTTAGTTAGCCGAGGAAGTATAAATATTATGCAAAATGTGCCACAATCTAACATAATACTTACATTGCTATCTTGTTACTGTAACTCTGCCATACAGTTTTGGTAATTACTGGACTTCAAATTCACAAAACAATCTCGGGACCACATTCTTCAATGGTGTGACACTTAGATAGGTGTCAAATATTTCAGAGGAAATATTTTCATAGTATATGGGATTACCAGGTTCTTCCAAAATGTCAACCCTTGTCTATCAAACTACCTGTTAAGACTCTCAAGGATTATGGTTTACTGATCACATGAAAATATGTATCTGAGTCTGATAATAAATTTTCATTGTGTTATGGGGCACATTTGCTACAGCTGCAGATGACTGATACATCTTTACAGCAAGCAAGAAGTATCCTGCATCTTGACAAAATGTCTACCAGAGAATTAACTGTTAGAATAAAAGTGATGGCTTTACATTCCACACAGGTTGAGACAATGCAAACAGTATTTACACTACCTTTCTCTCTTCCTTATGTATGAACAAAATGTGTTTTAACAATCATACAGTGATATTAGACAAGCATTAGTATGGTCATTATGCGTTAGATGAACCCAAAACAGACGCCTAGGCTTGACAATTGCCATAATGCAAATATTTTTATTTGATAATGCACTTCGAGCAGAGTTTTATGTCCTCTGTTGTTGGGTGGTGCATGTAAGCGACCTTTTATGATTCATTGGACATATGTAGACTGTTCACTGTTAATTACTTTACAGCCCATACAACAAACTGCATATTGGGGAGGGGCAAAAGAAAAAGGAGGGGGGGAAAGAGAGAGAGAGAGGGGGGGGGCTGTCTTGCCATGTAAATCTGCAGTGAAGTTGCTGGGAATAGCAGGTTGACTAGAGCCTGTTGCATTTTGCTCAGTTAAAGAAACTTCCGGCTTCATACAGTGGTTTAAATTGTGTAGTTTACTTCCAGAACTAATGCTAATTCTCTCATTCTTGTACCCTTCGAAAGACTTGTTACAGCAGAACTCGTACTTTAATAAGTCTTACTAAAAGCAGTTGCATACCAGTATGCACATTAACAGACCATACCCTTACTCTGAATATCAGTTTATTACATGAATATATTTTAAACAGGTCTAAATTGATGTATACAATATGTCATTGTTTTTAATGTGATCATTATAAGGTTTCAATATAGTATCAAAATATAGTACAGAGTACAGACATGAATAAAAAAATATAAGCTTCACTGATGTACTTTGACAAAATACTGCAAAATTTGTTATATGCTATTACTGTAGATGCAAGGAAATGCAACATCAAAAACACATGACTCATCATCATTCTTAGGAAGACAACTAATGTTTAATTGGTAGGTTTTAGGTTCATTATCTGAGCACTGCACTTCATCATAAACAATATACCTACTTTCTCATGTTTACAATTATGCCTTGTTTTTAAAAAAAAGTGTGCAGCTATGACAAATAACTCTGAAACCAGTTGGAAAATGAACCTATTTACACTCTGAATAATCCTTTAACTAAATATAATTTATGCACTAGGGAAATACAGTAACATATGAGTCATGTGGGAGCTTGGACTTTCACATTACTGATCCTTTTGTTTACAGACACAGTAACTTTTTAACATAATTTCTGAATTGTGTGCATGAATATTATAAGGCAGTTAAAAGTTTAATAAAAGTAACCATCATAATCACACAAAGAGATAACTAACAAAGTCTCTAGCCTGTTGCATGATCATACATTAAAGATTGACTGGGCAGTTAATACGAGATATAAAAGAACATAACAGGTTATAATTTTGGGAGCTCTTATTCTGTACCAAATTAACCTGCATGTGATGCCTTTTAACAGCACTTCAAATATGGCATTTAAAAGCACTGCAGTAAATCAAAAGAAAGAGATTTATATCAGACAGAATAAATTACATACATACATACATCACACAAGAAGTATGCCAGGCTTATCAAATCAAATGCAGTGGTAATAAAACACATTCTGGAATATTAGCAAATATATATACAGTAATAACTAATCAATAATCATAGAGTTCTCAGTTTCAACAATACTGGTATAGTTCATGAATGAATATTTCATGTTTTGTGTGTAACTACACAAATGCCTGAATAATAAGTGCGTATTCCTTGCAACTTTGATTTTCCAGTGTAATACTTTAACACGCAAGTTTCACTGCAATGTTATTTGTTGTGGTTCTATTTTTATTTCATGTATTTGTTTCTAACTGGCTCATAACCTTACCCTAAACTTTACGATAAGCTAACCGCTTCCAGGCTTCTATTTATCCCCAGTTCAATATGGGAAAAAATCACAAACTGACTTTAAAGATAAAGGTATAGAAAGAATTCATAGAAGGCATTAAGTACAGACATAACCAATGTACACCATTATCATAATGAAACATTCTATAAACATGCTGTATACATGCAGACAAATATATTATAAATTTATATTATTCCATTCAAAAGTAAAGTACATCAATTTCTGCAGCACACAATCAAGATATACACAAAATATATGTTTAACCATTTCTTGGTTAAATTGTTTCTTCAAAAGTATACTTGAGCCTACTTTTAATGTGGGATATGTGGTTATAGTGTATTATCTCTTCTGTTACATAAATACAGTATCGTTCAATATTTTGACATTTGTTAACTCATACACATTCACATCTAAACGTCAACAGGAAAACCATACTGTGCCAATTCCCATTGTATTCTTTCAGTAACACACATTCTAGCATCACCACTTGACTGAAACATACTATACAACACACACTTCACAAAAATATGATTCAATCACAGTCAACCATGCAGACCCCAAAAATGAATTTACATGAGGCCATATATCAATTTGAAGCCCTGGTTTAAGGCACAAAGTACTAGCTACCACATCACATACAGAGAATGCCATCATTCCAATGACTGGGGGAACAATTGCGACAGGATTATAACACCTGGTATGAATATTAAGAGGGACAACTATATTTCATAGTTATAACATTATAGTAATTGACACTGCCACACTGCAATGACTTCAACAGTACTTTCCTAGCAAGCCACCATAGTCAGCAGTGTAGTTCACTTGTTCCACTTCAGGCAATGCATGCAGAGACGGTCTTCTTTACGGCATCCCGAGCATAGGGAATATATGACAGGCAGTACCATGTCATTGCTAGGGACTGGATGATCACAAACAGCAATGCTAGGACAGGTTTCTGCAGCTAAAACAATAATTAAATAAAATCCTACAAATCAGAACTTTCATATGCTAAGATAAAAGAAGAATGTTCCCTTCTTACCAGATCAAGTGACCGAAAAACTCGGTAACTGAAGAAAGAGTAATTAATTTTAAACTTAATTTTTAATGCCAGCAAGTTACTAGTGGTACTGTGCCCAAGGGCCACTTGCTTTTGTGTGGCCCTCAGAGTAAACACTGCATTTTAGTTCAACAGAATCTTATTCCACTTGAAGATAAGGTATTTTCACATTCAAAAACAGTTCACTTGTCTAGAAGCTGTCAATACCATCTGGTCATTTGTTATGTGAGGATAAAAGCACTGTTAGTATTTTCATTTTGTGACAGTGCAAGAATCCTGTATATTTTAAAAAACCAACTTTTTGCACTTAAATACACTTTAAAACATACACTTATTAAAATAAATTAATTAGCACTCCTACATGTTTCAGTCTTATCAGACCATCCTCAGGGATTTGTCGTGCCTAGTTGTTGAGTTACTTACAGCAGCTTACTTTTGTACTTCGTTGGTTATGTAGCAGCATGCCTGTAATTATAAAGTATGTTTAAAAACCCTCAAAGAGGGTTTTTAAACATACTTTATAATTACAGGAATGCTGCTACATAACCAATGAAGTACAAAAGTAAGCTGCTGTAAGTAACTCAACAACTAGGCACAACAACTCCCTGAGGATGGTCTGATAAGACCGAAACATGTAGGAGTGCTAATTAATTTATTTTAATAAGTGTATGTTTTAAAGTGTATTTTAGTACAAAAAG
>Ga0209755_10006024_pt1 | contig 13562 bp, 13 predicted proteins | sample TergutCo191P1_FD_187301 | JGI IMG/M metagenome (GOLD analysis project Ga0209755, IMG submission 187301) | Cornitermes sp. P1 segment gut microbial communities from Petit-Saut dam, French Guiana - Co191P1 (SPAdes) (version 2) | ecosystem: Host-associated > Arthropoda: Insects > Digestive system... | reverse complement strand
TCAGGAAAATCTGGAACGGGCACATCGCGAAGGGCAGATGGTTCGGGGGCAGTCGATACCCGTAGCCATAGGGGGATCTTTCGATAAAAAAGAAAATCTTCTCCAGCTCGCACAGTATGCCTATGACTGCGCAAATCATCACTATCTTTCTGCTGTACCCGTACCTCTTGGACAGGAAGACGGCCAGAAGGACGGCGACGGGCCACAGAATCGCCAGGAAGGTAAAATGCGTGGCCGAAAAAATATTAACGGGGTGCAGTATCTCGTTCAAAGCAACATTCTCCTTTTGACAGATATAATCATTATGTCAGTATGATGGGGTAAATAACGCCATCGGGTCAAGGGGGGGCGCGAACATTGACAGCCCTCCCCGTCCACATGCTACAGTGGGAAGAACACGGTCACTAAGGAGTGAAAAATGCGTTTGAGCGACAAGGAGCTGGAAAGCAAGGTCCAATGGGAAAAAGCCAGGGTGGCGTTGCCCGAATTCGACAGGAAGGCCATGATCGCCGCCACCAGGGACGCACCCACATGGGTCCACTTTGGGGCTGGCAGCATTTTCCGCGCTTTCCCGGCCGCAATGGCGCAGACGTTGCTGGAACAGGGCCTTGCCGAAACGGGCGTGGTGGTCGCCGAGGGCTACGACGGGGAAATAATCGACAAATGCTTCACCCCTTTCGACAATTTAACCCTACTGGTAACGCTGAAGGCCGACGGAACCACCGAAAAACGGGTCGTAGCGTCCGTCGCGTCATCGTACAGGATGGACAATGACGTTCAGGCATTGCGCGATATCTTCGCGAAGCCTTCCCTACAGATGGCCAGTTTCACGATAACCGAAAAGGGCTACAGCCTTAGGGGCGCCGACGGCGCGTTCCTGCCGGGCATTGCCGAGGACATGCAAGCCGGCCCCGCCGAGCCCAAAAGCTACCTGGGCCGCGTCGCCGCGCTTTGCCATGAACGCTACATGCGGGGGGCGACAGCCCTGGCCATGGTCAGCATGGACAACTGTTCGCACAACGGGGACATACTGTTCGCCGCCGTGGAGGCCTTCGCCCGGGAATGGGTCAAGAACGGCAAGGCGGAAAGCGGCTTTCTGGATTACGTGCGCGATCCCAGGAAACTGTCCTTTCCCTGGACGATGATCGACAAGATAACCCCCAGGCCAGACGACGGCGTGCGTGACATGCTTGCCGCCGCCGGCATCCAGGAAATGCAGGGGGTGGTAACCGGAAAAAGCACCTACGCCGCCCCCTTCGTCAACGCCGAGGAAACCCAGTACCTTGTCATAGAGGACCTTTTCCCCAACGGAAGGCCGCCCCTGGAAAAAGCCGGGGTACTTTTCACCGACAGGGAAACCGTGGACAAGGTGGAACGAATGAAGGTCTGCACCTGCCTTAACCCCCTGCACACCGCGCTTGCGGTCTTCGGTTGCCTCCTGGGCTACACCAGGATCAGCGAGGAAATGAAAAACCTGGATCTGGTGAGCCTTATCGAGGGGATAGGCTACAGGGAGGGTCTGCCGGTGGTGACCGATCCAGGGGTCATAAGCCCCAGGGAGTTCATCGACACGGTCATAAAGGTACGTCTGCCCAACCCCTTCATGCCGGACGCGCCGCAACGCATCGCCATGGACACTTCGCAGAAGGTGGGCATCCGCTTCGGCGGAACCATAAGGGAATATATGGAAAGCCCGGATCTGTCGACGGACAGCCTGACGCTTATACCCCTGGTACTGGCCGCCTGGCTGCGCTATCTTCTGGGGATCGACGACCAGGGCCAGGCCTTTACCGTAAGCCCCGATCCGTTGTACGAAAGCCTTGCCGCGCGGCTTTCCGGAATAAGCCTGGGGCAAAAGGGACCTTTCCACGACGCGCTGGAACCGATTCTTTCGGACGGCAAAATCTTCGGGGTTAATCTTTACGATGCGGGACTGGCAACCCGAATCGAGGGGTACTTCGGCGAACTGCTGGAAGGCCCTGGCGCGGTGGCGAAAACCCTGCGGAAATACGTGGGCCGGTCATGACCCTATGGTTTGCCTCGGGCAATGCCCACAAGAAGGCGGAGCTTGCCGCAATCCTGGCCGCCCACGACTGCCATGACGAGGTTTGCATTCCCAGGGACGTTGGTCTGGACTTTGCCCCGGACGAAACCGAAAACAGTTTCCACGGAAACGCTCTGCTCAAGGCCAGGGCATTGCATGGATTGCTGCTGAAAAGCCCCACCCTTTTCAAGGACGGCGACCCGATTATCGCCGACGATTCGGGGATATGCGTGGATGCCCTTGGCGGCAGGCCGGGCATATATTCGGCTATGTACGCCGGCGCACCGGGCAGGGAGGTTCCAGGAAAACTGGAATCGCACGAGCGCAACGCCCTGCTTCTGGGGGAACTTGGGGACAACCCAATGCGGAAGGCCCATTTCGTCTGCGCCATGGTGCTGATGTTCAGCCCAGACAGGTTTTTCGTCTTTCAGGAAACTTTCGAGGGCGAAATCGTGAAAAACGCCGAACTCGCCAAGGGAACGGGGGGCTTCGGGTACGACCCGATTCTTTTCGTTCCCAGGCTCGGCCGTACCGTGGCGGAGCTTTCCGACGACGAAAAAAACAGCATAAGTCATAGGGGCAAGGCCGCAAAACACCTAGCCGTAATACTGAACGTATTGTAGTGCTTTTCGCACCGGAGCAACATTGTCAAAACTCGGAATAGAAGACCAGCTTAACGGGCCGCAGTTACAGGCGGCGACAAGCATAGAAGGACCGCTGCTGATAATCGCCGGCGCGGGATCGGGCAAGACCAGGGTCATCACCTATCGCATCGCCTACATGCTGGAAAAGGGAATTCCCCAAAGCGCGATTCTGGCGCTTACCTTTACCAACAAGGCGGCGAAGGAAATGGAAATCCGGGTAAAGGAGCTGACGCGAAGGAAACTGCAGAACCTTACGGTCAGCACCTTTCACGCCTTCGGCCTTTCGATTATCCGGGACAACGCGGAGCTTTTGGGCTATCGGAAAAATTTTTCGATTTACGACGAGACCGACCGCATGACGCTAATCAAGGAAAGCCTGCGGGAATGCCGAATGGCATCGGCAAAAGTCGATCTTTACGCTTTGGGGCAGGTTTTCTCGAACATTAAGACAGGGCTCTGCGTGTGGAACAAGGGCGGGGAAACTGGATCTAACGTGGCAAGCATCGACCTGCAACCGGTTTACGAGGCATACCAGCAGGGGTTAAAGGTCTACAACGCCGTTGACTTTGACGATCTACTGGTTTTGCCGCTGGAGCTTTTCGAGGAACACCCAGAAGTCCTGGCCGAGTACCGCCGGCGTTATCGCTACATTCTGGTTGACGAATTCCAGGACACAAGCATCATCCAGTACAGGCTAATGCGGCTTCTTGCGGGGGAAACGGATTCGGGCGCGAACGTCTGCGTGGTCGGCGACGATGATCAGTCGATCTATTCGTGGCGCGGGGCGAACTTCAAGAACATAACGATGTTCGAGGAAGACTTTCCTGGCATGACGGAAATCAAGCTTGAGCAGAACTACCGTTCCACGTCGATAATACTGGAAGCGGCGAACGAGCTTATCGCCCACAACACCAATCGCAAGGAAAAAAAGCTCTGGTCGGGCAAGGGCGAAGGGAAGCCTATAGAACTGCACTTTCCCGAAAACGAAAGCGCCGAGGCGGACTTTATAGCCGTGCAGATAAGGGACCTTTCGGTAATGGAAACGCGAAGGTACCACGACTTTGGCGTTTTGACCCGCACGAACTCTCTTGCCAGAAACATAGAAGAGGCGTTTCTCGCGGAGAACATTCCCTACAAGGTTTCTGGGGGTACGAGCTTTTTCCAGCGCAAGGAAATCAAGGACATAATCTCTTACATGCGGGTAATCGCGAACGAGGCGGACGATTTAAGCTTGTTGCGAATAATCAACACGCCGATTCGTGGCATAGGCAGATCTACGGTCGCCGCCCTTAGCGAGATTGCCAAGAAAAACAAGTGTTCGATCTGGGACGCGATTGGCCGACTGAACCATGCCCGAAGCGAAGGTCAGCAGAATCTGTTCCAGGACAAGAAGATATCGACCGAGCTAGAGGAGTTCATGGAACTTGTCGAAACGCTAAAAGCCGACATGTTCGAGAAGAAAAGCGACGAGGCCGCCTTAGCGGACGCTAAAGCGGGTACCAAAACGGGCGGCAAAAACTGGTCGTTGTCTGGGAAAACCAGGGCCTTGGTCGAAAAAATCGATTATTGGGGCCATCTTGTGGCCGAGCATGGCCAGGGAGAAAAAGAGGAGAAAAAGGCCCTGTGGAAATTCCACAACATCGAGCATTTCATTAGGATGATCGAAAACTGGGAACGGGACCCTGACAACCACGATACGGGCCTCTACGCCTGGCTTAACAGGATCAGCCTGATTACAAGGGATGATGGGGATGACGATGTGCTGGGCAAGGTCAGCCTTATGACGATCCATTCGGCCAAGGGGCTGGAGTTCCCAGTGGTCTTTATCGCCGGGGCAGAGGAAGGGCTTATCCCCCACGAGCGCAGCATCGACGACGCGGAGGACGAGAAAGAGGCTGCGGGCAACATCGAAGAGGAAAGACGGCTGTTTTACGTTGCGATAACCCGCGCAAGGGAAAAACTGTACATCACCAGCTGCCAGAAACGCCGTCGCCAGCAAAGCGCCACGGAATGCAAGCCATCCCCCTTTCTGGAGGAAATACCGCAGCACCTAATCCAGCACCACCAACCCACAACACCCTCCCCCGACGAGGAGGAAGCAATGGCGGAGGATATGCTGAAGCGGATAAGAGCCCGACTCACAGAGTCGTAAGCTTGAAAAGCTGTAGACTCCCAGAGTCGTAAGCTTGAAAAGCCGTAGGCTCGAAACTTCATAAGTTTGTTTGGAAAGCGTGACTCGCAAGCCTTGACAGTCAGACGAACCAGCCCTATGATCATGAAGACTATGACGCAATCCCTTGAAGATTATCTTGAAATGGTCAGCTTTCTAGACGATGAAGGTCCCGTTCGGGTAACGGATATCGCCGCCAGACTGGGGGTTTCGAAGCCTTCGGTACTTGCCGCGCTTCGGGCGCTGGAAAGCCAGGGCTTCCTGAAGCACGAACGCTACCGCACGGTATTCCTGACCGACGATGGCAGAAAACAGGCAGCCCTTATCCGTGAACGGCACAGTATGCTTACCTCATTTCTGCGCGACGTTATAGGCGTAAGCTCCGATACGGCGGACTCCGATGCATGCAAAATGGAACACCATCTTTCCGCCGAAACCCTGGAAAAAATGCGGGCCATGGTAAAAACAAAGCAGCTCGAAATCAATGAGAAAACCTAAGCGTAAACTCTGTCTCCCAAACCTTACCAGCCCCCAGCGACAGATGAAAAAGCGGCATTATGCAGAATGCCTGGAAAGAGGAATCGTCGCCATTCGCCCCGGAAACGTATATTGGTAAAATCCGTCCGTCAAAAGGCTTGTTTGCCGTAAGGGTAAGCTGCACCTCGTTTCTAAGATCGTGGATTTTAACCCCGTCCACGGAATGGAACAAACCGGAAGCTGGTGCAGCCGAAGGGAACGCCGAGCCAGCAAGGGCTTTGTCCGTCTCACCCGACTTGCAGGTATAGAACCTGGCGAAAGCGTCCGTTTCCCCTGGAAGTGAAAGATCGATTTCTGGCGAAAAGCAAAGCTCCGCTTTTTCCGTTCCCCTGTTCGCCAGGGTATACCTTACCGTAACCGCGTCTTTTTTAAGCGCGATTTTCTTTTCGATTTCCATGAACCCAAAGGGTTGCTTGTCGCCAACAGAAGCCTTCTGCAATACAAGGCGCAGCCTTCGACGCACTTTGTCAATGTCCCCAAGCTCGTAATGCTCATCCTGACAGAGCCTTGCCCCCGCAATGCCACCGATTTCAAGGCTTTCGGCTTTTGTCCCAGCAGGTAACAGGCGATCGACAAAGGCGGACCTGTCCCCGCTTGTGTCCAGGTAGTTCCAAGCTTTGGGCAGATAGTCCAACTCGAAAATTCCCCCGCCCCCAGGCTTTACGTAACAGTTTAGCTTGATGTCATGGAAAAGCCATTCGGTATCGCCATCCAGATTAAAATCAAATGTCAAAAGTGACGGCTCAAACTTGCCCGCCTCCCTGGTTATGCGTTCCGCACCCAGCAAGGCACTATAGGCCGCATTTCGCAGGGCATTATCGTTAAGCCCTCCCTGGCCGGTTTGGCAGAAAAGGGCACCGCCTTGGGCTTTCCAAAGTTCCTCGTAGGCGGAAATCTTGCGGGACTTGTCCCCCCTAAGCTGGGCTACCAGCATGTTGGTGAAGATCATTTTCGAATAAAGCCTGCCTGCCTCTGGCTGCTCTATAATGAAACGGCGGGCGGGTACCGATTCCTTATCCCCCACCGAATCCGGTATGTACACCTTTTGCAGACCTTTCAGCCGTTTGAACAATTTTCCAGGGCTTACCGTCTCGACAAAATTTTCGCACAGCGAAAGCTCATCGAAAAAACGGTTCCATGCATGATCCGGCGATTCGTCGCTGTTCAAAACGGCCTTACCCGGAAAAATAGAAACAACGGTTTCGCTGGTTTCATGTCGCCCACGCGCCGGCTTAACACGGGAGCGATCTTCCAGCAAGGCGAAAATGCTTTTCTTGGCAAGGGATGCCTCCATGGACTGCGAGACAGGAAAAACGGTTATAAGCTTTCCCTGGTCCTCGCATATACATGGGGCATTGGTAGGGACGTTAGCCATGGCAAACTGTTGCTCACCCAGAAACGTAAAACCCATTCCGCAGGAGGCAAGGGAACTTACCAGGCCCTGCTCCCAGGCATATTCAGGTATCCAGCAGCCCAAGGGACGCTTGCCGAACTGCCTGCGGATATACGTGGTCAGAAGCTCGACCTGATCGATCCTGTTCTGCGGGGGAATTATCGGAAGTATCGGCTCGTAAAAACCGCCCCCAAGCATCTCGACCTGTTTGCGGGCCACCATATCCTCTATCAACATGAAAAGCTCATGGTGTGTACGTTCAACCCAATGAAGCAACACCCCAGAATAATGAAACACTGCCTGTATCCGTGGATACTTATATAGGCTCGTAAGAAAAGGCCGCAACAGGTTTATATACACATGCTCGAACTCAGCAGGACCAGCACCGTAAGACACATGAGCATGCGAACCCAAAACCAAGCTGATTTTTGAATTCGTCGTTTTCATCCGCTCCCCAACACCTCGAAAAACATTATCGCGGCGAATGAAAACACGAGCGACAAAAGTCCCATCGCGACAATGGAAAGAGGAGCGCCCCTAAGCCAGCGGGGAACGGCCTCCATTTGGGCCCTCCTTCTGATTTCAGCAATAACAACAATGGCAAGCAAGGTACCGAACATGAAGCCAATGGAAAGCACCAGAGCCTCCACGAAACTACCCGCAATAGCCAGCGTGACAAAAACCGTCGCGGCCATAGGCGCACCGCCAGTGAACACGTCACTTGTCTTTGCGCCGCCACCATTCGAACCGGATCTGCCAGGCATGTAGTGGTCAAAAAGATATTCCCACCCATGGGAAACCATAATACTTACGGGAAAAACCAGCACGTATTCCAGGAACCCCAGGGGCAGCAGCGAACGGGCGAACGAGAACAGCAGCCACAAAAGCAAGGCGGAAACAAAAAAAGCGGACAGCCTAAGCGGCAGATTCGGCCTGGAAAGCCTTTGGGCGATTCCATTTCCCTCGGAAGCGAATCTTTCGGCAAGGGCTATCTCGCGAATACCCAAACCAAGCTGCAGGACAAGGTTCATGGAAAGGCCAGCGGAAACTGCCAGCATCAAAAGCCAGGCGGTCATTTGCTGTCCTCCTCGGTCGCGTGTTTCGTCCTGAAATGCCGGTACATCCCCAAAAGGTACCCCAAAAGAAGCAAAGCCCCAGAAGAACTGGAAAGCAAGCGTAAGAAAAGGGGAGATTCCGCGCCAAAGGGATGAAACATCATGATGCCCTGCGCACCCCCAGGCGGGGAAAGCGAACGGAAACCAAGAGGCTCACGGATCAGGGCGATGATGACGAGCAACACCCCCGCTACCAGGGCTTCTATAAGTGAAAGGGTTAGCACCTGGACTGGGTTTTTGCCTTCAAGCCTGCGGTAAATTCCGGAACCGGTGCAAAGCACGGGGATAAAGGCAACGACAAAAAACATTTGCAGTGCGCCAAGCGGAAAAAGTATCCACAAAAGCCAAAGGTAAAGCGAGGCGACAAACGAGGTTAGAAAGGCAAACAACACGGACCTTCCACGGGCGGGAAAGATCCTGGCTCCACCCCAGGCGGCCAACGATGAAAGACAGTACACCCATACCAAGGCGACAAGGGCCATAATCGCATGGGCCACCCGATCCGATGCAATGACAAGAAGCGCGCCACCAGAAAGATATGCAAAAGGGGACAGATCGCCCCAAAAAATACGTTGCTGTAAGTGTCTATCCATCTTCCCTCCATCCCAAACGCGCAAAGGCGTATTCTATACGGCGAGCGTATACGTCTATCAACCCTTGTGGAATACGATCCAAGACCTGCCAGGCATGATAGCCCAGGGGGATCAATTCCAAAATCTGTCCATCGGCGGATACCTCCGCACCGTGGGGAACAAGAATGCCGTCCCGCATTATGGCAAACACTAAAAAGAGCGAATCGGAACCCACAAGGGTATACCAGCCGCCCAGAAGCTCCCGCGTTTGAAACGCGCGGGGCAAGGGAGCGTTAAGCAGCCTGGTATCATCCATGCCGATAAGCGCCCTGTTTGTCGCGTGCATAAGTACGTGAAGCCTAAAAGAAAACGAAAACGACCATATCAGCGAGGCCGCCAGTACTAGGCCGACAATCCAGCCGGCAAGAATCGCCCTGTCCTTGAGCGCCGGGACAATGCTATTCATACCAGACCTCCCTGGAGGGCCCCCTTCCAGAGGGCTCCCCAAAGGGATCCAGAGAAGGGGGCGCCTCTAGAAGCGGCGTTTTGCCCAGGGAAGGCGCTTCGATAAGAAAGTGCGCCTCATTGTGCGGCACGTAAAGCGCACGACGTTCCAGGCGGCTCAAAAGCGGGGTAAGCGCGTTTACCAAGGCGACGGCGAAGAAGCCCCCATAAAATTCCCCGCCAAAATACCGGAATGTAACGCTAAGCACTGCGGCAAGGACAGCCATGACCACGTTGCCAGGTATGGACTTGGCTCCGCTGGACGGTTCGGCGATAAGGATAAAGGCCGTTACCAAAGTTCCGCCAGAAAGAAGGGCAAGGACAACGTTACCTTGCATCAAATACCCTTCGAAGGGAAGATCCCCAACCAGCCGTACCAGTAGGGTAAAAACCGCAAGATACACGACGGAAATCCACATGCGACCAGTGCGAAAGGCAAACATTATAGCGACAAGCAGAAACAACGCAAGCACGGCGCGATCGGCGATAATCCCCGATGTTTCCAGCCAGAAGATGTCGATGTAACCTGTCGGAAGTTCCGCCCCGAAAACCGTAAAAACCGTCCTGTTAAGGAAATCCCTAACGGTCAGATCCACGACGCTTCCCGTTTCCCCTATGTACCCATCGGCGGTATCCAGCACCAAGGCAAAGGTCGAGGGCCAGGAGAAGCGAATGAAAAGCCAGCCCCCAAGGGCAGGGTTCATCCAGTTCGAGCCAAGGCCGCCAAAGCTATGCTTTACCACCACTATGGCAAATATCGCGCCCAAGGCGGCATACATGGGATGAATCTGATTGGGAAGCAGCAGGACAAGTACCATGGCAGACGCGGCGGCACTTCCATCCCTGATCTTTTTGGGGCCGTGTTCCCTGTACGTCACAAACAGTTCGGACAGGAGCGCCGCGACAAGGGCGGCCAGGGCCACGTAAACCGACGCACCCGCATCCCCAATGGCGGACTGTACCACGGCAAGAAAAGACAGACCGCATAAAAGCCACATGCGTTCGGAAGTAGGGCGCGAAATGTTTACCTGGGCTTTGTATTTTGACAATGAGCTTCCGTCAGGCATAGGAAATCCTCCCCCTTATCACTTCAGGAAGCGGCAAACGGGAAGGGCATACGACCTCGCAACAGCCGCAGCCATGACATTCCCGAAAACCAGGATGATCGGAGACCTCCCCACTCTGGGCCGCGTCAAGAGACGACACCTTTATCATTTTGTACATTTCCTCGGGATCCAATCCCACGGGGCATACTTTTCTACACTCCCCGCAGGAGATACAGTCGCGCATCGGGTATTTTCCCACCTGGGATGCCAGCATTGCCACAAGGGCATAACTGGTCTTGGTTATGGGCTCGTCAAGGAACCTGACCATCTCCCCAAAAAAAGGCGAGCCAGTAACCACGCGACAGGGATTGCCCACAAAGCCGCCGCACTCATCGAAAACATCCCCTATCCGTTTGCCGATGCGAACTCGCATAACCTTGGGTTTTCGCACGGCCGACCCGCCCACGGCGACATAACGCTCCAAAATCGGACGGCGGTATTTTACCGCATCATGCACCGCGGCCAAGGTTGATGGCCCAAGTATAAGAAGGGTTCCAAGATCGACCTTTGTCTTTTTTTCGTATTCGCGAAGCACTATTTCCATTTCCCGGTGGTTCCGCTGGGGGTACCTTCTCCCGGTAAGAATCATGGACGATGAAATCCCGTACCTGGCGGCCTCGGCAAGCATGGCCTTTCCAATTTCCTTTTCCTTACGCGAAACGGCAAAGAGAACTCGCCCAACACCGCCGCAGGCCCCCGCCAGTATAAAGCTTCCCTCCACGATGGCCTTTAGTCGCTCTTTACAAAGCACATAGTCGGCAACCAGCCAAGGATCGTCAAACACACAGCGAACGACCAATGTCTTGGAACCTTCCGCAAGGTGAAACCAGGAAAGCATCTCGGCAAGGGGGCTACCGGCCCCTTCCATTTCGACGATGCCGCAATCGTTAAGCACCTCGGCAAGTTCCTGATAGCTCATCAGATCGGGCGGAAGCTCTGGTGTATAGTTTTCCTCGGTCGAGCCAAGACGATCAAAGGAACCTTCCATGCGGATAAGCAGCCCCTCGCATTCCCTGCCATCGCTGTCCTCCCAACTGGTATGGCGGACAACCCTGCCGGGAACGGTGGCGTGGATGTTTGCCGACCTGCCTTCCCTACCCTTTCCCACAAGCATTCCCTCGCGAACGCTGTCCCCGACGGACACAAGTGGGCTAAGCTTACCGCCAGGATACTGGACCAGGGGAATAAGCGACAATGCCGGCAGGAAAGCCACCGCAGAGGAGTCTCCATGCGGGACCGTGGCATCTTCTAAGGAAATACCCCCTCGGGGGAACGAATATGCTTTCATTAGGACCGATATAAACGTACAGCAACGTGGCCTAAAAATCAATACGTCGCAGCGGCTCGCCAATTATCAGGCAACGCGCACGGCCCGCGCCCTATTTATCTTTATTCCTCATTACGGGAAAAAAAGGCAACGGGAGCCTCGCCATACTCCTCCTGTTTCCCAGCGCTTCCCCACAAGATAAAGGCTGGTAGAATAAAGAGCAACGGCACAAGCGCGGCAAAAAGCCCCGGAAGCGTTCCTCCGCCATCGTACATGTCCACGATTGAAACAAAGTCCAAGAACGCCAAAACAAGCGCGGCAAAGGCAAAGGGTAACATTGCCCAGGCAAAACCAAGCTCAAAGGCACGACGGCTGACTATCATTCGTACCGGGGAAAAACGCCTGTGTCTACGTATTCTCATGCTAGAAGACCCAGCCATTGATGCCCACAGAGAAATAACATATATCACCAGAAAAAGGCCAAGGGCAACCAGGCAAAACACAGGCGGAAAAGGCGAAAAATAAGCGACGGCCCCGTAGGAGATCAGCAGGGCCAGGGAAACCAACAAGCGAGCGGCCACAGGCCCCCGAGTCCAGCGCCTTAAAATTCGCCGTTCGTAGTACAGGCCTTTCCTGGGGGAAAGCATTCCCAGGCATGGCCCCACAAGCAGCACCCCAAAGCCAGCAAGAAACGCGGCCAGGGCAAGACCTGCGGCACCCCCTTGGATAAAGGGGGCAAGCACGGGCAGGCAGGGCGCAAGACGCGGTGCGTCGGCTCCCAAGGCATTTCGCAGGGGGCGTATGGCAAACAAGCCGACGGCAACGAGAAACAGCAACAAATATACGTGACCTGGCCTGCCAACACCCATTATCCAAAGCCCTGCCGCGGCAATAATAGAAACGGCAAACGACATGACGATGGCAAACGTCATAAGCGTATCAATCAATTAAAGCAGGTAGAGACCCGCGGCGATGAAAACTCCCAAAAGCCCCCCCAAAATCACTTCCAGGGGAGTATGCCCCTGAACTTCCTTTACCGCATGAAAGTCGATTCCCAGCTTTTCGGAGGCAGCCTTGCCCAGGGCGTTGAGTGCCCTTGTCGAAAGGCCAGCCGACCGCCTTACCCCCATAGCGTCGCGCAGCACGATCAGAGCAAACCACATGGAAAGGACGAAGATATTCGAAGTTATGCCCTCTACGAAAGCAATGGAAGTGGCCAGGGAGCAGACTACTGCAGCGTGACTGGATGGCATTCCACCAGTACGCCAGGCGATTATCTCGACCAATTCCTTGGTCTTTCTCATGCGCCCGTTTAGGATGTAGATAATTCCTTTGAGTAGCTGGGCGACGCAAAGGCTTGTAAACGAAGACAAAAAGACAGTGTTTTCGAAAAACACCCTCAGGGAAGCTGTCCTGAGAGAAAGGTCCACAAGCATACCATACGATACAACTTACGGGTGGCTTTTGTCAATAATACCGGCGAAGCGATCCCTACGGCTAACTAGCCGCCGGCTAAAGCCAGCGGCTAGTTAGCCGTCGTCCATTTCCCTTAGCCAGTAAAAATCGTGGATTAGGAAGAACACGAGGACCGCTATCCCGAAAAACATGGATATGATCCTTATCCTGGCGTTGGGTATATAGTGGGGGGGCGTGGAATAAAGCACCTGCCCCGAGGGGACATTCACGTTTGCCGCCACGCCAAGCCCTACGACACGTATAAACTCCTCGCCGGGATTCCCAAAACCAAGCTGCCTGGCGTAAACGGAAAGCGCGTCGTCGTCGTTGAGGAGGTTTTCCTTGGTCCTGAGAAAGTTCCTGTTTGTGGCCTCCAGCGCGTTCCGGTTTTCCAGCAGCCGCAGATATTCAGCCTCAAGATGCCTTCTTGCATACAGGCCATTTTGCCCAAGAAAAAAGGAGAAGAATGTATAGACCAACAAGAAGGTCCATGGAACAAGCATGTATCGCAAAAGGCGCATTTGCTCTATTATCGGCATCCAGTGTGCGAATCTATTCGCGAATTACAGGCAAGGGCAAAACATTGACCAGGGTCCATTCATTCGATACGGGACATGGTTTCATCGGCGGCAACGTAGTTTCCAAGCGCACGGAAGATATCGGCGGCGCGGGAGTAGGCGGCGCGGGCCGCATCCGGGTTACCCGCCCTCCTTTCCACGTCGCCCAGGGCCCGCCAGCCGGAGGCCAGTCCCCAG
>Ga0209755_10006023_pt1 | contig 13563 bp, 10 predicted proteins | sample TergutCo191P1_FD_187301 | JGI IMG/M metagenome (GOLD analysis project Ga0209755, IMG submission 187301) | Cornitermes sp. P1 segment gut microbial communities from Petit-Saut dam, French Guiana - Co191P1 (SPAdes) (version 2) | ecosystem: Host-associated > Arthropoda: Insects > Digestive system... | reverse complement strand
CTGAAGGTGAGTCTACTTGCTGGCCACCAGAATTAGGGCACATATTGAATTTCTATAGGGTATGAGGGTGAGAGAAGACTTTCTGAATTGCTTTTTACATTGGTGTGCATTCAACGCTTGTGTAGCTGTTACTTTGTTTCCAATAAATTTTTGTAATTGCTCACATCATCTGTTACCACTCTGCATTCTTAAAACTGTTACATCTCACAAAACCAAGCATATCACAATAAAATGTTACTGGTGGAAAGAAATTCTGAAGAAATCAGCCATTACAACTTTCCTTACAGAAACTTTTCATTAATAGGATTCCAGAAATAGACTGAAAACAGATGAAGTAAAGGTTCTCTTCAGATCATTAACTGCCTTGCACACTAAGAAAAATACATTAATTTTTAAACACATATTAAACATGTGCATATTCCTTTAATTTCATGGGAAGAATTGATAAGCATGATTTGTGAAACTTATGCTAAATGTCTGCCAGAGAACTATTCCATCTGTAAATTTTGAACTTTAATACGCATAATGTAGTTCTCCCTTTTGACTTTCTGCTCACGGTCTTTCCTGTACATGTGGTCAGACAATAAAGTTCGCAAACTTAATTGTCCGACCATGTAGTTTATAAATTAATGTACTGTTTTTGAAAAAAATCCATGTATCTGTCCTTACTCTTTGGCTTACGTTGAGAAAAATTATAGTCAGTTATTATAGTCAATTTCTAGTCATCTTGATGTGTGCAACAAGTGTCTCCCAAAATACAGATCATTTAAATATAATTACTTCTCAGGTATTCTACATATACAATATGGAATTTTATTCATTACTGGATTCTCGTCTTCCATGTATAAGCAAATTAAACCAACCAAAGAAAAATTATTTAAGTTCTGGGTTATATCATAACCATTATTTCTTGCCAAGTAAAGGTGTATCACTGTCCATGTCTCGGGATCTTAAACTCAGCAAGAAATGAGAGACGTTTTCATAAACGAGGAATGTCAACATTGTGGCTGGCGTAACACGAATCAAGTTAGCACTCAGGCCTTTGTAAAATCCCAGCACACCCTCATACCTGAAACATTGGAATCCAGAAGAGAAAATGTCTTAAGTAGTTTTTTTGAACTCAATGTTGCATCAGAAATATCAGCATAGGCACTGCTATTGCAGGAATAACAATATTCAACTAAATTATGTGTACTTCAAATGACATTCTAAATTACTTAGTAAACAGATTTTCCAGAAGAATCTACAGATACAATTATGAAACTTGACTGTAATATAAAAATATCATATTATATGATTAAAAATGTAATTTTAGATGATTATTTTTGTGTGAGCAAAATATGTAGATGGTCTGTCTCCTTCTGCCTTGTTTCCTATTTACTACCAGCGATCTAATATAGAAGAACCATAGCTATGAAATTTATTCCATACTCTTGCCAAAAAATACATTAACTATGGCTGTTAACTGACATGCATATATTACAGTAAGGTTCTTTTGTGAATGAATACTTCTTCTCAATTTTTTTTAATGACATGAGTAAACTTTCAGTTTTTCAGGTCAGGGCTATTCCTTCTGCAATGTTGTAGCTAATATACGTATATTGGTATTGACTAGGAGAGCAACCATACCCTCAGCAAAGATCAGATACTTCTGATTGTGTCACAAAAATCTGCTACTGACAACATTATTACTGTTACACAACATAAAAAGCATGGTATCAATGTAAAGAAAAAAATTAAAGTAGAGTAAAGAAAAGTAAAGCAAGAGTCCACAAATCCCAGGCACCAGGTTGCCATGGCAAACAAATTTTGTATGGCTGCATTTAAATCTGTGGGTCTGCAGCGTGGAGCTTGCTTCAAGTAACCCTTCTAGCACCTAGAATTCTGAGATGGCCCCTAGATTTTGGAAAATTTTTACATCTCTGAAATACAGTAAACTACAGTAAAGGCATAGCTGTCCCAGTGCATATCATGATGGCATACAGGGAAGTGGGGGTATAACTACACACATTCTTAGCTGTTGCACTAGACAGTAGTGAGTGGTCAGCTTCATGGTGCAAGCCACTTTACACTCAAGGAAAAATCCCATTGAAACCACTAAGCAGGAGACCAGGTGGGTCCCAGAACTGGCATAGACACTTTGGAGAAGAGATAAATAATTTGCCCCTGCATGTTACAAAACCACAATTCCTCAGTTTAGTCCCTATCTGTCATCACACAAACTGAGCTATCCCACTCTCAAAACACAAGTATGCATTTAAACATACTAATAAACAAGGATACAGAATTTTGATTTTTATGAATGTCAATTATGGTACCCATAATCATGCTTTTATGTCAATGCATTCTATAGCTATGGGTATCATTCTGACAAAACAGGAGGACATGCCTCGGTGTTCCAGTTAGCACCATGTCAACAGAAGTAGCAGCCATGTCATACTAAGTTTGCCATCTGCTAACGTACAATAAGCAGCTGTTTCCATGTGATTCTACAAATTTTGCTACTTGCTAGTTTTTTATTTTCTTCTGTGGCATTCTGTCTCAAGGTCGATCAATATCTATATAATTTCCTAGTCAGCAGAATAACCAGATATGAGCTGGATAATGGGGGAGGAGGGTTCAACTCCCAGTGCGTACGTACCACCATGTATGGGCTGGCTCTGGGGTCCACCCAATTTCATACCTAATGGTTACTCTAACCTTTCTCCGCAGGTAACATGCCTGATCATGAACCTGACCACTCAACACAAGCTAGTTCTGAGGTGAAGAGTAAGCTTGTTAGTAGATAAATGAAAAGAAACATTAACTCTCTGGGGAAATGCTCTTTGATTCTGCACTTTCAAAAACATGGTCACATTTCAGGCTTCTGTTGCATGGTAGTTGAGGCTATCACTCCTCTGGGATGTTGCACAGTGTAGGCTGGTAGTATGTTAAGACAACCACGAAGAATTCTTTGTGGCGTACTTGATCCTTGGATGGGATCAGTATGTTGTCCTGAAATGTAACATCCCAGAGGAGCAAAAACCTCATTGCAACCCTAATTTAATGATTAGTTACTTTAATGATGGCAGTGAATGAGTGTTGCAGGTGAGCAGTTTACACACTCCTGTCTCATATTCAAGAGGTCCTTGGTTCAAATTTCGGCCCAGAGACACATACTATTAGTTTTTTGAGGTAATCCTCAGTTCCTCAAGGCAACTGCAGGTCAGCACTTCAAATAAGGCCATAAGAACTTCCTTCCATGCCTCCCACTTCATAAGTAAGTAATCATATTATAACAGTTGAGCTGTTCAGCATTATTGAATAAACACACAGAAAAGAAAAATAGTGGCATTTCAGATTATTTACCATGCTTAAAATATTTAACATGTATGTTAGAATCAAATGTACTAGCACCATTATTAACTACTCCATGGAGTAGAGTCCTTCTTGAGAAGCGACTAGTTCCTCAGCTGGTAAAGAAATTCACCACGTTTTATCAAAACTGAAGGTTCATTATCATGTTCACTCTTGCCCACCACTTGGTATCCTGAGCCATATCAATCCAGTCTGCATCTCCTGATTGCATTTAATATCATTCTACTGTTTATGCCTAAGTCTTTCAAGTGGTCTGATTCCTTCAGGTTACCTCACCAAAACCCTGTATTTACCTCTTCTCTGCCCCCTATGTGCCACAGCCCTTGCCCATCTATTCTTCTTGATTTTAGCACCTGAATAATATTGGCGAGGAGAATGATCATGACATTCCTCACTGTGCAGTCTCCTCCTGTACCCTGTTACCTCATCCCTCTTACATTCACATGTCTTTCTCAGCAACCTGTATTCCTCAACAAAATCATCTAAAATTTCAAGATTACATTGTACGGAGTTTCAGAAAATAATGTCCTCATATCCAGTCTGTTATAATGAGAAAACAAAATGTTTCCAAGTTCTCGGTCATAACCCTGAAGAACGGATTCAAAACTGTTCCTTGACACTACACAGCTATGAGAAAACAATAATTAAAAACCAAAATTAATGAACACCACAGAACAGAGTTCTTCTCAAGAACCTAATAGTTTTGCAGTTAATCAAGAAATTCCATAGATTTTATGGAACTTGAAGGTTCATTTCTGAATTCACTAAGGAAACCCCACTTGTCCCTACCTTGGCCCATATGTCCACAGACTCTAATCCCATTTCTTTTAAGATAGAGTTTAACACTATCCTCCCACCTAAGCCTAAGACTTTGAAGTGGTCTCTTACCTTCAGGTTTTCCCACCACAACGCTGTACACATTTTGATGCATTATTGTGTGTACCACATGCCCCACCCACCGCATCCTCTGTAAAATTTGGCAAGAAATAAAAATCATAGATCCCCATAGTTAATTTTCTCTACCTCATGTTACTTCCTCCTTCTTAGGTCCAAACATCTTCCTCAGCACCCTGGTATGGAAGACTCAGCCTCTCTACCCTGACTGTGAGACAACATGTTACATACCCATACCTTGTGCCTGCAATTTTGATTTGTTAGTGTCATTCCCCCAACATTTAAACAGCACAACATTTTCAAAGGATTCTTTACAATGTGAGTTTGTCCTGCATTCTGCTGATGAGACATAAACATGCATTGTTAGATCAACCTCCAGATTCTGTTTTCCTTTATTGTATTTATCAGTCATTCCAAATTGAGCATATCTGATTTGAAAACTACAACCAGGTCTTCATTCTACGAGGAAAAATTGCTGCATCACTGGGTAATTGGTTCCCTTGAACTGGAAACCAATGTGATGTCTTAAAGTACTGTGAATCATTTACCCAATAATGAAATGCACATCCCAGAAGCAAAAGACCTCAATTACTCTCTTGCTAAGCATTAAAAACCTATGAACTCTGCTTTTTAACATGTAAAAGAAGCAACAACAGTACAAGTTTCTACTGGCAAAAAGTTTTATTCATGATGAAAAGAATTATTATCAGTATCTAAAATGAGGAAGAGATGTAAAATATATAGAAAAATTATGTCAAAATACATAAGGAAATTTTAATTTGCTAGTTTTGTTATAAAAAGTTTCAACTGGTTTTTAATTCATAACATGCTTCTCTTCTACCGTGGAAGTGACATGCCATATGCCATCTTTATGTTTCAATGTTCCTACCTGTAATTTTCCTGTACCGTTCGTCATACAGTATGAGATTGATGTAAATGCGTGAATTCTACTGTACCTTTTGACATTCACAACTATGTTATAATTGATTCTAGAGCACCATGCTGCCCATGATCTTGAGTACACTGGCTGTACGAAAGTCACCTCTCCCTAATCACACTGGTCAAAGCTATGTAATGCTCTCTCAGGTTTTCATTACAAACAAAGGTGCATACAATTCCACTTGTTGTTTCATATGACTGTAAAACCTAAGTCTAATGGTACTCAAATGACACTTAGTCTAAACTGTCAGCAGAGTACTACATATCCTAACTACACTGTTTCACAGTTTTCTCATTTATTTCAGGCAAATGTCAGAATGCGACATAAATGCCACCCCCCTTACCCATTCATTTCAGGCAACAATGTAAAGTTGTCCCTGTGCATGCCATGAAGGCAACCAGCACAGCAGTAGAGGCATTCCTCCACTCATTCCTCAACCTTCCTACTAGATGGTGGTGAGTGACCCACTTTACACCCCAGTCACTTTTCCCCCAGGAAAGAACCTCGGTACCTACTGAACAAAAGGTTGAGTGGGACAATCTGAACACACTCGAGAAGAGACAAATGTTTTATCCCTGCCGCAATTCAAATCCTGGATTGTCCAGGCCATGACCCAGTCACTGTACTGACTACCACTCATTCAAGCTGAATCTGGTACATCCACTTTAAGTTGCTGACTCAACAAGTATGGCAACAACTATTACAATGACATGTTTTTAAAATCTGTACCTTAACGTTCTAATAGCAATGAATATGAAAATATCAATCTTCTGAGATGTAACACAATGCAACGTAAAAGCTGCGACATCTGGCACTGGATGATCAAGAAAGCTCTATTAGCTGTAAAATGACTAAGAGTTCCATTCAACTGCACTATTCTATCAACTAGCAGCTGATGACAAGAGTTCAGAAATTAATTATTGATGTCTTGCTGGTTGTCTTGGGATTCTGTATACATGGCATTACATACGTAGTGATGAAAACACAATGCAATATCCAGTGAAAAATTAAATGGTTAGGTCCTATATGAGGCTGCTACGTATACTAAATATACACTTTAAGTATAACATTCTAATATCATCCTGAAACACTTTGGTTCCAGAGGTGCCGGACATTGCAATTTTTACAGTACTTTGATAGATATGTGCAAACACTTAACAGGAACCTGTTGGATCCATTTGCATGGTACCCCTCTGCCCTAAAGTTAGAGGCAACACATTCCCTCTGAGGCATTGGTGTTATCTACCAAAACTACATGGCAATGTCAGTAATACAAATCATACAACATTTTACATCACTACTGACATCTGTTGTTGTTTGAAAACTTACAAAATTAGCTTCAGCACTGCTTCAAGACAGTAACAAATCATTTCATGAGTCAGGACAACTCAGGCACTGCTTGAAGATAAAATGGATAACCAGGATTTAATTTTGAGGACAGACAAGACCTTCTTCTTTACCACAAGGTACAAACCAGTTTGGGGTCCATTTGCCTCTTATCTATTGGGCCCTTGGGGTAAATGACCACAGTATGAAGCTGACCGCTCACCTCCATCTAGCACCAAGGTTGAAAATTCACTTTGCTTTATCCCCATTCCTCCTACACAAATTCATGCAGAAGAATTAGGCACAGAAGTAAATTTCTTTTACTAAATAAATTCCATATTCATAATGACACAGAATGTGTATGGACAGAAAGTTGAAGAAATGTGTGCTGTAAAGCAATGATGAATGCATCACCTCCCACCCAGCCTCATCATCTTTCACCTGCTTCACCAACCATGAACTTGCTGTACTACCCTTTGGTGTTTAACATCAGCAACATAACAACAGAGCAATGGCGGTCAAATTTATACATTTTTTTTGCTACTAGATAACTCAATGGAACAGAATCCTTCAGAGGTTAATAGTGCCTCCAGCTAGTCAAAAAATTCCCCACATTTTATGGTGCATGAAGGTTCAATACCGCCAAGTATTTAACAACAATCCTCAAGGAACTCAACAAAGAGGACAACCAAAAAACAGATGGTGGAACTGTGTACAAACAGAAAATGCAAAATTACAAACTGGAAAGAGAAGTCAAAGAACAGAGCTGACTGGGAGAAGGTCATTAAGGAGGTGAAGGCCCACAGTGGACTCTACTGCCATTGAAGAAGAAGAAGAAGAAACAGAAGAGGAAGAAGAAGGTTCATTACTGTGTTTACAAGAGCCTACCACTTGTCCCTGTCTGGAGCCAGAATCAAAATCGACACCATTCCATTCTATATAGTTAAGATCCCTTTTAATATTATCCTCCCATCTACAACTAGTCTTCCATGTGGTCTTTCCTTCAGAGTTCTGAACCAAAAGCTTGTACACATTTCACTTCTTTCTCACACATGCCACATCCCCTGCACATCTTTTCCTCAATCACAGAGCTCCTCATCATGAAACCTTCCCCACCCTTGTGTGACTTTCTCCTCTTTAGGCCCAAATAGCTTCTTCAGCAGCTTGTTCTCAAACACTCCCAGCCTACGTTCTTCCCTTAGTGTGAAAGACCAAGTTTCACACCCATTTAAAGCAAGAGGCAAAATTACAGTTCTGCCAACTTTCAAAGTCATGTATTTAGACAACAATTAGGACAATGAAAGATTATGGATTTAATGCTAGCACACATTCCCTGAATTTAAACTTTAACACATTGCAAAGGACTGACTGGCTATCTTCATGTTGTGACTCTCCCTTTATGGTGTTGATGAAAATATGTTTTCACTGTATTTAATTCCCAACCAATCTCCTTACTAGCAGCTAACACAGCTTCTTTGTTCTTCATAGTATGTATGCATTTGCTCAGTCAATTAACATCATCAGTACAGACCAGAAGCTGTGTCCCATTCAATTTCAATCCCTTCTGGTTTACTTGACCATTTCTAACAGTACATTCAAAATCAATTACAATAAAGTTCTCCTTGCTTCAGACCACTGCCAGTTACAAGATGTATGGCAAACTGTAGGCCCCTACTAATGTTGCCTCATAGTGCATATGTTGATATGACCTGCACAGGCTGGTGGCAGAGACCTGAATGTCTCCAGACAGTAAGGCTTATATGGTGTCTGGCAAGTGAACACAGCATGCCTGATCTCTTTGCTCCACAGTCAACGTTGTTCCTTTTATCCAAGCTCATTACAGTAACATTTAGACAAAGCCACGTAACACCCTACAATATTTAAATACCTGAAGATAGTGGTATAATAAAACCATACAGTTTCATACACAATCATGATTTTGTATTTTATTTCAAACTCCATTAACTTTAGAACATGTCAGTCACATGCGGATAGTTAAAATAAATACTGAAGGCAAGTAATAATGATTCAGCTTACACTGCCAGTAAAAATCACTAAAAAGGAAAACACAGAACTAAAACAAAATGGTTGCAAATAGGGATATAAGAGGATCTTTCATTAACTTTATTCCGAGTAATAAAATGACAATGTTTTGTATAATTTTTACACAACCAAAAATGAATCATTACTGGCATTACCATTACCTTGGCAACAAATGACACAAGGTATTTTTCTCTTATTAAAGCATCAAATATCCAAGAATTAATACAGTAGATACTATCAAAATGATGTGTCCATCATTATCAGTGTCAAAGTTTGAGTTACCGCAACAAATAACAACCACTATTAAGTGGATTGCATGCATTATGACCTCAGGCAGCTCCTTATGAAGCACAGAATAAAAATACATCTACAAGGAAAGGCAAGAATAAACTACTCTTTTGTCAAGTTTGGTGTTGCACAGCTCCATAAGTGTTTCAGGGTTTCTAATGTACTGTATAATTTAATTATGATACAAACATAAGTAAGCTAAAATATAAATAAATTTTGTATGAAACTGACTCGCTACACCCAGGTCACACACAAGAGTGCCATGGAAGGTAGGTAGAGTCAAGGCTTCCCCCCTTCTTTGCCTAATATAGTATTCCCCTGTAGATTTATCTTGTTTCTCAACAATCCCACATAACTTACTGCTTAGTAAAGACTATCACTGCCAACATTCACTGTGCACAAAATGGCTAGATGAGTCAAGGAGAACAGAGGAAAGTAAGCTGGTGGGGAAAGCATAACAGCTTCAGAGACATGTGGAGGGAGCCAATCCATGGAACTGCTTTCCATGGCTTCAGCATGGATAACAGAACAACTAGGTGATCATTTGTAAATACTGCATCATCATCATCATCATCATCCCAGTTTATTAAAAGCATTAATTTTCAAAAACTAGCTTGAGACCTAAGAGAACTCAACAGTTTTAATCATGTTCATCTGAAGATGAAAACAGAATACATCTTCAAAACAATGTGGTTTTAATAAAATGACGCACTGGACGAATTCAAAATCAGTCTTCAAAAGTATGTCACACCATCATCAAAACCTTTAAAATGAATTTAAAAGAGGGGCAATAAGTGTATTAAAGTCAGGGAAAAACACACACACATATACACATGTATGCAAATACAAGCTGTTTTCCATTTGGAAACCAAGCTAAGAAAGAAGTCACAACCACTTGTCTGGTAACCCTAACCATGACAAATCTAGTCACAAAGAACAGCTTCAAACATCCAACATCTGGAGTCGAAGTGCAATGGCCAGCATTGCACTCAGGACACTCCTTGTGGCTTACAGGAATATGTTATTCAGTACACACAGTATTATATACCATATTTATTACAATATTTTAGGAAGCCAAAAATCTCTTGGAAAATTAACTTTCAGCTTTCAGGACCATTTTTGCACAGAACAAGTAATACAACACTCAGACATACCAATTTTAAATGAAACATGTCTATAATACGGTTAATGTTTTAAATATTTCAATTATATATTTGTAATCTCTCCTCCAGACTGGTACATAAGTACGATACCACAGACAGGAGGAAGAAACAAGGGTCTTACTGACCTCATAAAACATGTTTGGAAAACCAAATTAAATATCTGCTTTTAATCAATATTTTCCATAGGTTACAACACTAAGACCAACTTCAATACTGCATGCAATCTGAGGTTCTCACAGCAGGTCTGATGAAGGTCCCAGAACACTGGAATCTACATCAATGTTCAGTTAGGTATATCGTAAAAATTATCCCACTTCAATTTTTGTAAATTAGAGTTCACAGTCTGGTGAATCATAGGCAAAGCACAACATACCAACTATGGGTACATAATGTTTTCTAAGGCGCAACACCTTATCAAAAATAAACATCACTGCTTCAGTCCAGTGACAGGTGGGATTGCACAGTTGATATAACTCTTTATGAGCTTGACAGTCCAGGGTTCCAACCCTTGTGGGAGTGAGATTTTCCGGACTCATCCAAACAAGCTATGAGGCCCACCCAGCCTTCTGTACTAGGTATAATAGGTCTCCTTCCTGGGAGTAGAGCAGCTGAGGCATGGTAATGACCACCCATCCCCTTCTAGCACCAGGGTCAAGTAACAGTACAGCTATACCTCTACCTGCCCTCTAAGCCTGCTTGGCATGCAATCAAGTAGCCTTCAGACTTCATTTACTTTGTGTGTTTTCCCAGATACAGCTTGTAAATGCTACACAGTAAAAGAAAATGCTTTTTACAACTTGGGGGCAACAGGCGCAACAAAAACCTGTAGTCAGTACGTACTTACTAAAATCTTTTCTGGGTGACAGCCATGTCAGGTGACTCAAACAACTGACATTTCAGGGACCACCTCTGTCTCCATCATCAGATGGTTAAGGGGGAATCAAGATTCAGAAATGTAAAACATTGTAAACCCCTTGATATGGCTGTCAGCCCAAAAAGCTTTATTGGATTTTGTTGCCATGAAAGCTTGAAAGCAAATAATCAGCACATAACATTCAACACTATTTAGCAAAATATTTGAAACAATTGGATTCATCTATTATCCTGAAATAATTTAATGTAACTATGCAAAGGTGCCATAAACATCATGGCAGTGTTTCTATGTAGAAAGTTTTGGGTTATGTGTAATGGCAGCCTAATGGTAACAATACACATCATACAAATTTGGATGCAAAAAACACACATAGTCTTCTGGGATGTGACACCATATAGTTTGGCATTGGTACCAATCTTACACAGCAAACCTGTTACCTCCATCTCTGCAGTACCTGAGAGACAGCATCAAAAGTTTTCTCTAAAAACCTGGTACCTATCTCCCAATTACAAAGTGTCAAATCTCAGAAGACTCATCAATATGAGAACTTCACCTCAGTTGTTCTAAATCTTTTTGCTATGGTAAAAAAGTACAATGACAAATTAAATCCCCCCCACAAGTATTTTAAAATAACAGCACTAAAATCTTAAATTTTTCAGCTGTTACTACTACTACTGAATTACTGCTCTAACCAATATAATTATTTAGAGTATGCATATGGCCATGTCTTAAATCAAGATTTAATCCTTAGGGAACACAACTAAAGCACTTAAATTCAGGTTTATTAACATATAATGCATCATAATATTCATTTAATGGCTAAGAATTTAAAATAATTCTTCTCCATTCATTTACCTGTACTATAAAGAATGACAGCGAAAGATCACATGCAGAGATTATTCCCTTACTACCTATATTCTAATAAAAATGGTATATAACACATCATTGCATAAATACCCTAACTCCTAACAAATGTAACTCGAATTCAAATTATGTCAACAAAATAGTGATGATTACTACCATAAGCACATCTTCATTAGGTTTAACTGTTAGTGTCACATCAAGAATGGCAACATGTTTCAACCCTATCAGTCATCATCAGGCCATCAATTGTAGCAAAAAATGTAAATTATAATATAGACACAATTCAGATCTTAATCATATGGTAATACCCCGTGTAAACTCAAACCTTTTAGCATTTTAAGATGTACATTTTTGCAACAAATGATGGCCTGATTATGCCTGATATGGTTGAAGCATGTAGCCATGCTTAATGTGACACTGTAATTAGTTAAACCAAATAAAGTTGTAAGGACGGTAATAATCGCAACTATTTTTTAAATACTCACATCTAGATGCATAACATAACATTCAAATTATGTCTCTGAACACAACACATAAAGAACAAGGCTGTCATTACAGATGAAGGAATACAGCATTCTGCAAGACTACAAGAAATTCAGTTGCTCTGCTTGCAATACACTAAACACAGAACAACAAATCCACGATTCTGCTCTTGTAACATTTCAAACACTGGTACCATATCCCAGTACAACCCCCTCCCATATGCATTCTTTCCTAAATTCACAAAAAGTAAAAGTATAGTTGCAACCTCTACATGCCTTGAGGGCACATTCACAAAGTGAAGGTACATCTCCATGCATTCTTAACCTTGGCACTGGATGGAGGTGAGTGGCAAGCCTCATGCCCCAGCCTCTTTACCTCCAGAGAAAGGGCCCTTGGTACCAATTAATAGCAGGTTGGATGGGCCCCAGAGGCAGTCTGAAAATTTTAGATAAGAGAAAAATTTCTTGCTCCTGCCAGGATTGAAACCCCCAGATTGTCCAGTCTGTTAAGCTAATCACTATGCCAAGCACACTCACCAAATTGCTGCCTAATGTAAAAACAACTGGCCAATTATCAAAGTGTAATTTTTTATTCAGCCATACCCTTCCAGTTATATTCTGAGTATCACTTTCTCCTCACTTTATTTCAGTCTACAAATAACAGTATACTGTTCAACCTGAGGCAGAACACAGTGCCATTCAACTATTTAATACACATTTAACTGAAAATGTCATGGATATGTACACATCTACACACACGTGAATATCTGCATTGTCACCAAATTACATAACTATCCAACACTCATCAGCAAATATTTGAAATTATATAAAATATTAAACTGATATTCCTGTGACTTTTAATACTAGGCAGCAACATCATGAGAGCATGTACTTCAAAAATATTAATTTTTTAAAATGTGGTTATGACTTTACACAATGATAGATCAGGCTCCAGCTCAACATTATGCATCTCATTCTTATCCCAAAACACAAATCAGGATAAAGAAATGTGGAACAGATCGAAAGATACCTTTAACATACAACAAAATTGGAACAAACAAGACAAAAGCTTCAACAAAAATAAAACATTTTATTATACATACATATACAACCCTGAACCAGCAAGGTTAATTTAAAGTAAAGTCAACAACAGACTGGAACAAGCGACTGGCAGTCACCTCTCTCTCACATCTTTTGGGACAACAAGTAAACTGTTGAAGTATTAACTATCAACAAGTTTGAAACACAAAGCATTAGGAAATTACATGTCAGATGCTGTCCGTTCAGCCCAATTTACTCTCTATTATTATTATTATTATTATTATTATTAAC
>Ga0209755_10006022_pt1 | contig 13568 bp, 12 predicted proteins | sample TergutCo191P1_FD_187301 | JGI IMG/M metagenome (GOLD analysis project Ga0209755, IMG submission 187301) | Cornitermes sp. P1 segment gut microbial communities from Petit-Saut dam, French Guiana - Co191P1 (SPAdes) (version 2) | ecosystem: Host-associated > Arthropoda: Insects > Digestive system... | reverse complement strand
CAATTATGGCTTGCGATGAAATTTTAGTTGTTTCAGATTGTGTACTTGTAGAACGTGGTGTGCATAAAGATCTACTAGAAATAGGAGGGATTTATAAAGAATTATATGAAACACAATTTAGACGTGCGTTAGAAGATGCCAAGCAGTCTACGACTGCTTTGAAGTCATAGACTGCCTTGAAATTACAATTAAAAAGAAGTTGAGTAGATTGACTTTCGAAAACTCAACTTCTTTTTAAATTTTAATAAAATTTCCCACTATGTGCAATTCTACTTGCGGCGGCAGCAGCAACTGCACCGATCAAATCATCAAGGAAAGTATGGCAAACACCTTTTGCGTCATCTTTAATATCCAGTTCTCTTAAAATACCTGGTTTTAATTTGTCGATGTATCCAAAATTTGTAAATCCAATTGATCCATAAACATTTACGATTGAGAATGCTAAAATTTCATCAATGCCATAAAGACTGTAATCTTTGGCAACCATGTCCTGAAGTGGATAGTCGAGCTGTCCCGCCTCAGCCAGTTCATCTAATTGAATACCGGTTAAGATAGCATTTTGAACTTCTCTTTTTCTAAGGACCATCCGAACATTATGTTCACAATCCTCAACAGTCAAATTCGAATAATATTTTTCCTGTAAAAAATAAGTCAGTTCGCCTATTTGTTTGATATCCACGCCACGATCTTCAATTTTTTGAATGACTAATTCATCTAAAGCTTTTCTTTCTTCACTACGTAATTCCATTTTTATCAGCTCCTAGTTGTGCTAGTTTATCTATTTGTCAAAATATGGTACAACAATTATATAAACGATATATGAAATAATTATAAATCATGTGCCTATTTTTAGCAAGAAAATGCGGCTAAAATGCAGATATATTTTTCACTGAACTGTAAAATGTGGCAGAAATGTTGCAAAAGTGTGGCAAAAGTGTGGCAAAAAGCTTGAAATTTCTTATCAAAACCTGTATACTTGTAGATAGTGGGAGATTTTGATGAATTGGAGTTTTTCAAATTGAAGAAAGTAATTTTATTAATCTTATCAACGGTTACCCTATTATCAACATTTACGATAGGGTTTGCAAATGAGCGTTCAGCTGTTTCTAACATAGTGTCTGATATTTATGATTATGAATCAGGCGAGTATGGAATTTATGGTGAGGATGACTATATTCCAGATGGTTGGTATGATCCTGAATATGGTCCATTAGATGAGCCAACACCAGAATTGATTTCAACTGAACCAAACGTACCAACGCAAACAGAAGAATTAGAATCAATCGTTGCATTAACTGCTCAAGCCCAAACTGAGTCGATTACGACAATGCGACGACCTGCTGTTATAACTGGAAATAATGTTTCTATGCATGAGACGCAGCATACTAACTCATCTATTATTAGAACGCTTTCGGCTAATACAAACGTTAGAATTACAGGTCGCCTTGGTGATATGTATCGCATTAGACTTAGTGGGACAACTGGATGGATAAGACGTAATCAATTAGTTTACACTTTCCAATTTGTTGTCGTTAGAGATAACAATGTTGCCATTCGCGCTTCAAGAAACGATAACTCGCAGCAGTTAACAACTGTAAATCGAGGTCAGCGTTTAACAGTGTCACGCCGTAATGGAACATGGAGTCGTGTTACAGCAAACAATCAAACAGGATGGATTCGTAACAGTCATTTAGCCATTTCAAATGGACGTCGACCAGGTCATACAACAGTTGAAACACAACTTCATGCTCGTCCAGATGCAGGCAGTAATGTTCTTCTTACATTATCTGCCAATCAAGAGTTCATGACATTACAAAGAACTGCGAATGGAAATGGTGTACACAATGGTTGGACGGAAGTTATCATTCGCCACAATGGTGGATCAGTTAGAGGATGGATTCGAACAAGTCATAGACGAAATGGAAACCAGATTCGCCGTATAACGAGCAATTCAGCTCCATTTAGAGTAGGACCTGGAAGTGATTTTGCTCGTCATAATCGCATTTCAGCACTTAGCCAAAACACACAAGTTAGAGTTTTAGCTGAGATTGGCGGTTGGAGTCATGTTCGCGTACGAGTAAATGGAAGCAATGAATATGGTTGGGTTGCTAATTCGAGATTAACAAGGATTAATCTAGGTGCGCAAAACACAGACCTCGCGGATCAAATACTAGCTTATGGGCAACAATATCTCGGTCGTGCATGGCGAGGAGGCGGAAACTCTCCAGCAACTGGATTTGACTGTAGTGGATTTACTCAATGGATTTATGGTGTTCACGGTATTACATTGGGGCGAACTGCTCAACAACAATTTAATTCTGCGACATCAGTAGCGCGAAGTAATGCTAGAGTTGGAGATTTAGTCTTCTTTGAAAGAACTTATAACTCAAGCAATCGAATAACTCACGTTGGTATGTATGTTGGCGGTGGACGTATGCTCCATGTTAGCACATCTCGCGGTGTGGAATTCGTCAATGCAACTAGTGGCTGGTGGGGGAATCATTTAGTAGGATTCGGTCGTGTTATCAACTAATATATGATAGATAAAGAAAAGGCAGTTACTCAATTTGGTAACTACCTGCGGCAATTGTCAGTTTTTGGGCAATTGCCTTTTAAATGCCTTCAAAGTATTTGCAAGCAACATCACGATGGTCATTGGACCAACACCACCAGGAACAGGGGTGATATATGAGGCTTTTTCCTTAACCCCTTCAAAGTCAACATCCCCAACAAGTTTTCTATCTTCAGTACGATTAATTCCAACATCAATAACAACTGCCCCTTCCTTCACCATATCAGCAGTTAAAAAATGTGGCTTGCCAATTGCGACGACAAGGATATCAGCCAAGCGGGTGATATCTGCCAAATTAGCCGTGCGAGAATGTGTGATCGTAACGGTTGCGTCAAGTCTTAAAAGCATGTTTGCAATGGGTTTGCCAACGATATTGCTACGCCCGATAACGACAGCATTTTTGCCTGAGACATCAATGTTGTAGTATTTGAGTAATTCAATGATGCCAGCTGGTGTACAGGGTTCTAATGTATCAAGACCGATACTTAACTCGCCGACTTGCTCGGGATGGAAGCCGTCGACATCTTTTTCTACAGCAATAGCTTTAATGATTTTTTGTTTGTCGATATGATCTGGTAAGGGTAGCTGAACCAGAATACCATTAACTTCGTCGTCGTTATTTAATTGCTCGATGGTTGTTAAAAGCTCTTGTTCATTTGTATCTGCGCTTAGATGGACGGTATGTGAATCAAAACCAACTTCAGTTGCAACTTTGCGTTTATTTCTAATATAAGTTTGTGAAGCGGGATTCTCCCCGACGATAATCACAGTTAAATTTGGCCGTTTTTTAGTCGCTAAAAAAAATTCAGCTGTTTCTTGTTTAATTTCTTCTCGGATAAGACTTGCGATATGTTTTCCGTCAATTATTTTATTCATTTGACATTCCTCACTTGTTTTTGGGTGTAGTGGTATTATATCAGAATAGTGGGTGCAAAGACAATAGGGAAATCTTTATAAATAACTAGTTTGCGCCTCATACATCTGTGCATAAAAACCATTTTCTGCCAACAATTGCTCGTGAGTACCCAGTTCTTTAATTTGACCATCATCAATGACCATAATCATATCTGCTTCACGGATGGTTGATAATCGATGGGCAATGACAAAACTTGTACGACCTTTCATTAACGTAAGCAATGCTTGTTGAATCCGGATTTCGGTGCGGGTATCAATGTTACTTGTTGCTTCATCAAGAATAAGAATTGAAGGATCAGCTAGAATTGCTCTGGTGATAGCTAGTAGCTGGCGTTGTCCTTGGCTAATATTGCTACCACCTTCGATTAATTGGGTCTGGTAGCCATCTGGTAGTCCTGCGATGAAGGCATGCGAAGCTGCCATTTTTGCCGCATTGATAATTTCTTCGTCGGTTGCATCAATGCGCCCGTAACGGAGATTTTCTTTAATGGTTCCTGAGAATAGATAGGTATCTTGTAATACCATTCCGAAATTTTGGCGTAAACTTTGCCTTGTATAGGCGTCGATGTTATTACCGTCAATTAAAATTTCGCCTGTATTAACTTCGTAAAAACGGGTAAGCAAATTAACAATTGTTGTTTTTCCGGCGCCGGTTGGGCCGACAATCGCGACCATTTTTCCAGCTTCAACATGAAAATCGAGTTTTTTAACGATTGGTTTATCGACTTCATAACCAAAATCGACTTGTTTGAATGTGACTTCACCTTTGAAATCACCGGCAACAATCGCATCAGGTGCATCTTCTAGTTCAATTTGCTCTTCCATAATTTGAAAGACCCGCTCAGCACCAGCGAGGGCAGATTGTAAGGTGTTAAAAATATTGGCAATATCATTAAGAGGTCTTGAAAACTGGCGAGAATAGGTTAAAAATGCAGCAATGATTCCGACAGAAATAGTGCCTCTGATGGCTAGAATACTGCCAAGGGTTGCGATGATTGTAAAGCCAAAATTAGAAATTACATTCATTAATGGCATTAAGAAGCCAGAATAAATCATTGCTTTTAAGCCGAAATTTCTTAAATTTTGATTGGCAACTTCAAATTGGTCGATCAAGTTTTGTTCTTGATTAAAAGCACGTACGATCTCAATACCAGAAATACTTTCTTCTACTAACCCGTTTAACTGTCCCAATGCCTTTTGTTGTTCCCTAAATAAAACCTTGGTGGTCTTGGCTACAAAACGTGTTAATAAATAAACCAATGGGATAATGATTAATGATGCTGCTGTTAAAATGGGACTTAGGATTAACATCATCACAAAAGTTCCTGAAACTGTAAAGACACCATTAATTAATGCAGTTAGCGAGCTTGAAATGGTTGTACTGACATTATCAATATCGTTGGTTAAACGACTCATTATTTCGCCATGCGAGCGACGGTCGAAAAAAGAAATCGGCAATTTTTGAAGTTTTACAAATAAGGATTCACGCATATTTTGAACAATTTTTTGTGACATAATCGCCATCGTCCAGCCTTGAAAAACATTTAAAAAAGTACTCATTATATAAACAGAAAGTAAAATGATTAAAATGATCCTTAAAGCAGCAAAATCAACCGAATCATCTAAGCCAGAAAAAGAATCAATGGCACGCCCGACTAAAAAGGGAACTAGTAATAACAGGAATGATTGTAACATCACCCCAATTGTTACAGCTATTAAAGGGCGTCGCTGAGAATCAAAATAAGACCATAGCTTAAGTAATGTCCCTTTTGTATCATTGGCACGCTCTCTCGAGGCGAATCTACTAGCGCCACCTAAACGAGGTGCAATGGTTAATGTCGACGGCGTTTCTTGTTTATTATTTTGACTCATGACTCACACCTCCTTTTCCAATTTGAGATTCATAGATTTCTTGGTAAATGATAGAATTAGTAAGTAACGATTCATGTGTTCCAATGGCAGCTACTTCTCCATGATCTAGTACTAGAATTTGGTCACAGTTGGCAACAGAAGCAATTTTTTGTCCAATGATGATCATAGAAATCTTCTGTGGATAGTTTGCTAAAGCTTCTTTGATGCTTGCTTCTGTGTTGGCATCGACCGCGCTTAAAGAGTCATCTAAAATTAATACACTAGGTTTCCTGATTAAGGCTCTTGCAATGGCTAGACGTTGACGCTGACCACCTGAGAAATTAACCCCACCTTGCCCGACACGTGAGTCATAACCTTCTGGCAGGCTCATGATGTATTCATCAATTTGCGCGATTTGAGCGGCTAGTCTAATATCCTCAATGCTTGCTGCCTGTTTCCCCCAACGTAAGTTTTCTAAAATTGTTCCTGAAAATAAGATATTTTTTTGTGGAACAATCGCAACCTTTTCACGTAAGAGATCCGCTGGAATTTGATTAACATCTAAGTCATCGACTTTAATCGTACCAGTAGTCGGTTCATAAAATTTCATTAATAAATTGATTAAAGTGGATTTCCCAGAACCTGTTGCTCCAATAATTCCTAATTGATGTCCTGCAGTACTAGTAAAGGTAACGTTTTTTAATGTCTGATTATTTGAGAAAGAAAAGCTGACATTTTCGAAGGAGATCTGACCTTGCACCTCTTGTGAATCACTTGCAACATGTTGTTTCTCAATCTCTTCTTCGTTTAACACTTCGCCAATCCTGATTGCAGATGCTTTTGCCCTAACAAACATGGTAAACACCATCGACAATGTTCCTAGTGCACCAGCGATTTGAATCATATAAGTTGTAAAGGCGATAACTTCTCCACTTGCGGCATATCCAGTTTGCACAAATTGACCACCGAGCCATAGAATGACAAGTAATCCCAAATTTAATGTTAAAGCGATGCCTGGATTCATTAAAGATGACCATTTCATCGCAGTTGTAGAAATGTCTGCTAGCTGATGATTCGTTGCTGCAAATTGCTCATTTTCAAAATCAAAACGATTAAATGCCTTAACGACTCGCACACCAGATAAATACTCACGCATGCGATTATTAACTGCATCGAGCGCATGCTGCATTTTTGTAAAAATAGGGAAAGTTTGACTCATGACTTTAAAAATAATCACGGCAACAATCGGTAAAATGAAAAGGAAAACAGATGATAAACGTAAATTCAAACGCATTGCCATCAGGATGGCACCGATACCGACTAGAGGTGCTTTAACAAAAATTCGCATTGTTCCATTTAAGAAATTTTGAACCTGCGTCACATCATTGGTCATTCTTGTAATAAGAGAAGCTCTGTTTTGACGGTCGATACTAGAAAAAGATAAGTGATGAATTTTTTTATAAAGGTCGCTCCGTAGTTGCATGCCAAAATCTTGCGAAACACGACTAGCTAGAATACTTCGCATACAAGCGGCAATTGCACCGCAGAAGGTAACGAAAAGCATGGTAAGACCAATACTAATAATGGCATCTATTTCACCAGTTGCAATTCCTTGATCGACAATTTGGGACATCAACATCGGTTGCATCAAATCAGCGAGGGCTTCTAGCGATAAAAAGAAAATGGCTGTTAGGAATAGTTTCCAGTATTTTTTAATATATTTACGATAGTTTTTCATGAGATCACTCCATTCTTGTTGTGATTTTTTATAACAATGAATACGATAACTCTATTATATAACAAAAAGGCAATTAAGTAAATTTTATTCCATGCTTGATTTTCATATATTTTGTAATTTTTTGTAAATTTTCATTTTAGCTTTACTTATACACTAAAGTATGCTATAATCATAGATGTACGCAAGTTGCGTTGGCGTTTTATAAAGGTTTGGAGAGTGGATATTCCACTCTCTTTATTTGTACGTTAATTTTTGAAAAGGAGTATTAGGGATGAATGTTGTAGAAAAAATTGAAAAACTGATGTTGCCGATTTGCGAAGCAACGGAAACTTATTTAGTCGATGTTGTATATGAAGAAGAGAATGGTACATGGTATTTACGTATTTTTGTAGATACCGACGCTGGACTAACGATGGAAGAATGTGTTGCTGTTACTGAGCTAATCAGTGGGAAACTTGATGAAGACGACTTTATTGCTGAAGAATACATGTTGGAAGTATCGTCTCCTGGAGCGGAGCGACCACTTAAAACGGAAGCATCATTGCTTGGAGCTGTTGGCGAGCATGTAAATGTAAGAGTCAAAAAGGCAATCGATGAAATTACTGAATTTCAAGGGGATTTGATTAGCTTTGAATCGGGTATATTAATACTTGAATGCTTATTCAAAACGAGAAAGAAGAAAATCGAAATTGAATATAGTAATGTCAGAAAGGCTCGTTTAGCAGTGAAATTCTAGTCATAAATGTTGAGGCAAAAAGGTTTTTAAAAAATAATTTGATAGATGGAGTGGTGATGAGGGAAAATGAATACGAAGGAATTTTTCTTGGCTTTGGATTTGATCGAGAAAGAAAAGGGAATATCACGAGAGGTTGTTATTGAGGCATTTGAACATGCATTAGTAAGTGCATATAAACGTAACTTTAACGAGGCTGCTGATATTGTTGTTAAAATTGATGAAAAAGTGGGTAGTATTGGGATTTTCACAAAGAAAACAGTTGTAGCTGAAATCCTTAATGAGGCAACAGAGTTAACCATTGAGCAAGCAGAAGAGTTTAAAATGGATCCTAATTATGGTGATGTTATTGAATTTGAAGTCACACCAAGTGGTTTCGGGCGAATAGCAACTCAAACAGCAAAGCAAGTTGTTCGCCAGCGTTTAAAGCAAGCTGAACAAGATGCCTTGATTGCGGAGATGGAAGAGCGTATTGGTGAATTAATTACAGGAATTATTAGTAAAGTTGACGATCGCAATGCGTATATTGATTTAGGAAAACTTGAAGGTGTTCTACCATTAACAGAAGTAACGACTTCAGATGAAATTAAACCTGGTGTACGCATTAAAGTTTACATTACGCGTGTTGACATGCGTGGTAAGAATCTTGTTGTCATGGTAACGCGTCGTGATCCGAATATCATTAAGAAGTTATTTGAATTAGAAGTGCCAGAGATTTATGAAGGGACAGTTAAGATTGTTAATGTCGTTCGAGATATTGGTGTACGCGGAAAAGTTTGTGTTACCTCAACCGATGAAAATGTCGACCCAGTAGGGGCATGTGTTGGACTTGGCGGTGCACGTATACGGACGATTATTGATGGCTTAGGTGGCGAAAAGCTTGATTTAATTCCTTTTTCAGAGGATCCAGCGAAATTTGTAGCAAGTAGCTTAAGTCCAGCAAATGTCATTCATGTCGATATCGATGAAGATGAAAAGAAGGCATCAGTCATTGTTGAGGCAGATCAATTATCCCTAGCAATTGGAAAAAAAGGTCAAAATGTTCGCTTAGCAGCTCAATTAACTGGCTGGAAAATTGATATTAAGATTGATGAAGAAATGGAAGCATTAAGAAAAGCCGAAAAAGCGCAGCAAGAACAAGCTGCCAAGGAAGTCCAACAAGTAGAAGAAGTCCAGCAGATTGAGAATGAAGAAATAGCTACTAAATCAACTGAGACTAAAAAAGAAACAGTTAAAGAAGAAACAAGCAAAGTTAATACTGATCAACTAGACGCACTGGCTGCTTTACTGGATCTTGATTAAGATGAAAATGAAGGCAAAAAGAGACATTCAAGTTCGAAAATGCATTGGAACGAACAAGCGACATCCCAAATCGGAATTGCTTAGAATTGTTCGCAAGAATGACAGTATAATGATTGATGAATCAGGACAAATTCAAGGTCGCGGTGCTTATATTAAATTGGAAGCGAATGCTATCAAAAAAGCGCAGAAGAAAAATACATTAGCGAAAGCATTGCGAATGAGGGTTGATCCCAAAATATATGATGAGTTGTTGGAATTGTTAAATGTGACTTCAGTTGAAAAGGAGAACATGAATGAATGAATAAAGAAATTTTAAACTTTGTTGGTTTAATGAAGCGTGCCGGTGCACTTGCTACAGGAACAGATTTAGTATTAACAGGGATTAGAAATAAAAAAGTTAAATTTGTTTTAATCGACGCATCAGCGAGTGAGAATACGCAAAAGAAAATCACGGATAAATGTCGCTACTATAACATACCCTATATTAAGCTAGCAGAAGGCGATCATCTAGCCTCAGCAATCGGAAAGGGCAACCAGAAAGTAGTTGGCATTTGTGATCAGAATTTCGTGAAAGCCCTCCAAAGAAAACTAAAGGAAATATAGGTGTTTTCTCACGAGGAAACTAAAAGAAGTAACTAACATTAAAATAATAGGAGGATTGCTTAATGAGAATATATGAATATGCCAAACAGGTAGATGTTAAGAGTAAAGAGATTATTGATCTTTTGACAGCTGCTGGAATTGAAGTGAAAAGTCATATGTCTGTTTTAGATCCTGAGGTAGTTAAAATTTTGAATAGAAAATATATGAAGACTGCCGATGTTCAAAAAGAGCAAAAACCAGAACAAAAAGAAGAAAATAAGTCTGTAAAGGTTGAGAAACCTGCAGCTAAAAAAGTTGCAACAAAAAGAGATGTATTTGCAGAAGAAACTGCCAAAACGGAAACACCTCGAAAAGAAAAGGCAAAGAAAGACGCTAAAGTTACCCAAAGAGAGACGCTTCGAAAAGAAACACCAAAAATTTCTAGAAAAGACTTAAAACCAGTTGAAGTTGTTGAGGATCCAGATGAGACTGGTGATATTTTCGCTGACGTTGATTCGGATGAACTTTTTAAATATGATGATTATGAAGTACAAGCTAAACCGAAAATTGCACGGAAGAAAAAAGGTTCTAATGTAAAGAAGGTAAAAGCTGAGGAAGAATCTCGTGTTGCCAATATTCCGATTAAAGTTGAAGATGAAGAAAATGTTGTTTATTATAGTGAAGAATTAACGGTTGGTGATTTATGTACCATGATCGGAAAATCTACTGGTGATGTGTTGAAGCAATTGTTAATGCTTGGTATTATGGCATCAGTCAACCAATCTTTAGATCGAGATACTGTTGAATTAATTGCTGGTGAAGCTGGTTTTGAAGTGAAAGATAAAATCTTTACTGATGCAGTTGAATTCGAAAAAATTGACATTTTTGATGATGAAGAAAATTTAATAAAACGACCACCAGTTGTAACAATTATGGGTCACGTTGATCATGGAAAGACATCTTTATTAGATACCATTCGTAAGTCGCGTGTAACGACTGGTGAAGCTGGTGGAATTACACAACATATTGGTGCATATCAAGTTGAGCACAATGGTGAATTAATTACCTTCTTAGATACGCCAGGGCACGCAGCCTTTACTTCAATGCGTGCGCGAGGTGCTAAAATTACCGATATCTGTATTTTAGTTGTTGCTGCAGATGATGGGGTTATGCCTCAAACAAGAGAAGCAGTAGATCATGCGAAAGCTGCAGATGTTCCGATTATCGTTGCTGTTAATAAAATGGATAAGCCAGAGGCGAATCCAGAGCGTGTCATGCAAGAATTACTTCAACAAGAACTCGTTCCTGAGGAATGGGGTGGAGATACCATTTATGTAAAGATTTCTGCTAAAGCTGGTGACGGCATTGAAGAATTACTTGAGATGGTAACTTTAACTGCAGAAATGCAGGACTTTAAAGCGAATCCAAACCGTTTATCATCAGGTACAGTGATTGAAGCGAAGCTTGATAAAGGGCGCGGACCAGTTGCGACATTATTAGTTGAAAATGGTACTCTTCAAATTGGTGATGCCATCGTTGTTGGGGATCAGTATGGACGTATCCGTACGATGGTTGATGATTTAGCTAACAATGTTAAAACGGCTAAGCCATCGACTCCAATTGAAATTACAGGAATTCACGGTGTACCGTTAGCTGGCGATCGTTTTATGGTATTCCCTAGCGAAAAAGAGGCGCGTCAGATTTCTGAGAAGCGTGCTGTGAATACAACCGCGCGTAATAATATGCCAACCGCTGCAGTGACACTTGATGATTTATTCTCGCAAATTAGAGAAGGCGATATGAAAGAGTTAAATGTGATTATTAAAGGTGATGTCCAAGGTTCAGTTGAAGCGTTAAGCGGAAGTCTTCAAAAGATTGAAGTCGAGGGTGTAAGTGTTAAGATTATTCGTGCATCAGTTGGAACGATTACTGAAAATGATATTACTTTCGCATTAGCATCACAGGCGATTATTATTGGATTTAATGTACGTCCAAACTCTAGCGTAAGAGCTGCTGCAGAGACTGCTGGTATTGATATGAGACTTCATTCGATCATCTATAATGCGATTGACGAAATTGAAGCGGCGATGAAAGGAATGCTTGATCCAGTATTTGTTGAAAAAGTGACAGGGCAACTTGAAATTAGACAGTTATTTAAAGTTTCGAAAGTTGGTACCATTGGTGGATGTTACGTTACTGAAGGAACAGTTAATCGAAATTCAGGTGTTCGCGTTATTCGTGAAGGTATTGTCATTTTTGAAGGTAATTTGTCATCACTTAAGCGTTTTAAAGATGAAGTAAGAGAAGTCAATGCTGGCTACGAATGTGGGATTCTAGTAGATCGTTACAATGATATCAAAGAAGGCGATGTGATTGAGGCGTATATTATGGAAGAAGTTAGACCAGTTTAAAAAGTGCTAAAATCGCACTTTGGAGGATGAAAAATGAGTACTAAAATGCTAAGAGTTTCAGAACAAATGAAACGTCATATTAACGAAATTCTAAAACGAGAAGTCAAAGATAAAAAAGTTGGATTTATTACCATTACGGCGTGTGAAGTGACTAATGATTTATCATTTTGCACCTTCTATTATACGGTATATGGCTCTGATTATAGCGAAAGGGATGCAGGTATAGCATTAGAAAGAGCCAAAGGCTTTATTCGCTCTGCCCTTGCTAAAAGAATGTCAAGTCTTCGTAAAATGCCAGAGTTGATTTTTAAAGTTGATGAATCGACGAAATATGGGAATAAAATTGATGCCATGTTGGCAGAATTAAATCGAAATGATTAAGCGTTTTGAAACATAATAAAAGCTGTGGTTCGAGTAAAATCGAAATTCCACAGCTTTTTTGTTGTCGGCAAAATCATTTATTCACAATAACCGTTATACGGTCTTTCCCTTGCATATCTTTAATCGTTTCAAATTCCGAATCAGGAAAAAATTCATTCACCAATTTAGCCATCCCATCGCGATGATGATAAGCATGCTCAAAGGCAATGATATTCGGATTCTTCAAAATCTGTCCCGCATTTCGTAAAATTTCACGATAGAAATATAACCCATCCTCGCCACCGAACAACGCTAAATGAGGTTCATTATCATATACCAATGAATCAACGACCTCAGTTTGCGGAATATAAGGCGGATTTGATACCAAAATGTCAAATTTCTTGTTTTCTTCAATCAACCCATTAAGCATATCACTTTGAAGCAATTCAACATCAGCTCCTAAATTCATTGCATTCTCATTCGCAACAGCTAATGCAGCCTCAGAAATATCAGTTATCATGACTTTCATAGTTGGTACTTCAAGTGCAAGGGTAATCCCGATTGCACCACATCCGCATCCGATATCAACAACGTCGACATCAGCTCTTTCAAAATGCTCATCGTAAAGTTCTAATACCTTTGAAACCAATTCTTCTGTTTCGAAGCGTGGAATCAAAACATCATTGTTGACTTTGAATTCATAGCCGTAAAATGTTTCAAATCCGATTAAATGTTGAATGGGGATATTTTCGTCAAGGTATTTGATGACATTACTTTGAAATAGATTAATTTGCTCTGTAGTTAGAATATCATCTAAGTTGGCAATTAATTCATAGCCTTCTTTACCACTTGCATGTTGCATCAATAGTTTAATGGCAGATTCCTCTTTACCAGCAAGGGAGGCTTTTTTTTCTGCTGTTAATAATAAATCTCTAATGGTATTCATTTCATTATATCCTTGTTTTAATTTCTGCCATTAACGGGCGTTGCATCATTTTAGCGATAACTTCTCGTGGATTGTTACGGTTGAAAACAACATCATAAATGGCATCGACAAAAGGCATATCGATATCTAATTTTTGTGCAATTTCATAAGTTGCTTGG
>Ga0209755_10006021_pt1 | contig 13569 bp, 8 predicted proteins | sample TergutCo191P1_FD_187301 | JGI IMG/M metagenome (GOLD analysis project Ga0209755, IMG submission 187301) | Cornitermes sp. P1 segment gut microbial communities from Petit-Saut dam, French Guiana - Co191P1 (SPAdes) (version 2) | ecosystem: Host-associated > Arthropoda: Insects > Digestive system >... | reverse complement strand
AACGTTAGCTGCTTTCTATCTGTTCCTATTTTGTATCCCATCGCTCCCTCCCTTTTCCCTTTTTTAATTTTATCATTCCTTGAGATTTTTAGCTAGGTTTTTGCGCAGTCTGGTACTCGGATCACCGGCAGGAACCCCAGCAGGAGATACTTGGGTATCATATCGGGCATACTACTTTGAAGCCGCTCCTGTAAATCAGGGAACGAGTATAAGTTGGTCAAGCACTAATGTTAATGTAACAGGAACAGGCCAGGCAATAGGAACAGGCAGAGCCAGCACAGCAATAATCATTGCCACTCACTCCAGCGATACAATTGCAAATAATGCCGCAAAAGCTGCTGCTGAATACACAGGCGGCGGCAAGACCGATTGGTTCTTGCCAAGTTTAAGGGAACTAAATGAAATGTATGAAGCACGGATTCATTTGATTTTATCGTCAGGAGAGTTCTGGTCTTCGACGGATAGCGGTACTAGTTCCGCGTGGGTACAGAGTTTCATCAGTGGTGCTCAGAACTACATCGGCAAAAACAACAACCGCAGTGTTCGCGCCATCCGGGCTTTTTAAAACCTTGACTAAGAACCCACAGAGTTATCGAATATAGGCTCTGCGCCTCTGTGTCTCCGTGTGAGCAATACCAAGGCACCTTTTCCCAAAAAAAATCCTTAAAGAAAGTTATCTTTTTCCGGAAATTTGAGTTATACTATGGTTAGGAGAAATAAATGAAAAAAATAATTGTTACTATTATTATGGTATTTGCGTTAAGTTATTTATCATGTAATGATGACACTATCATTGATACTGCGCCTGATGCTATTCCTTCGCCTGATACTCTTCCCTCAATAAATTTAACCAGATGTGATGATTGCAAGAACAGTCTGAAAGGACAGTATACGCCAAGACATGACGGCAAGCTGAAAGACGGCGTGTTTTGGGAAGTGCCTATTAAAACAGCGGGCGATTCGATTATGCCCATATATGCCTTAAACGATGATGATTATTCAAATCAAATTTTGGTTGTGGACAGTTTAGAGCAGTTGAACTCTTTAAGAGTAATGATCGGCTATCCGAATATCAGCAGACCAATAACTCATAATTATACTTCCGATTTTTTTGATACCTCCGCGCTTATTTTTGTAACAGTCTATACATCCAGCGGAGGGCATGTGCGTTATATATATTTTTACGCCCTTGTAACAGATTCTCAAAATTTTTATCCGATATTCGGTCTTGATTTACCCAAAGGGGATTATGGCTGGACAGCCGATATCGGGCGAAGAAGTTTTCTTATAGAAGTTGACAGAGCGATTGTTGACAATTACAGTGCTGGTTCGTTGGGCATGGGTAAAGGCTGGAATTCTAATTGGAACAAATTTGACGAGAGTATAAATTGGCTCTGCGGCAAATGCGAAAGCGGATGGGAATTTACCGAGCCCTCTGATGAGTGGGGGATTCGAATAGGAAATGATGATGCCATTCTTGTAAGGCAGGATTATAATTTTTCAATCACAGATAACCGCCTGCATTGGAGCGGCGGATTTGGCGGTTCTCACGAAGTTTATATTAAACAGCCCGGCATGGATGAATTTGAATATTTGTTTGATGCCTGGGGCAGCGGCAATATAGATTTAGTCAGATTTAATCTTCTTGAAGGAATCAGCACAATTAAAATAGTCGGCAATAATATGGAATATATCGACGGTGAATATATTCGGGTATACGATTATTTTGAAATTGAAACAGCGGCGGGATATGTAGAAAGCAATTACAATTTTAACGTGTCGATATTAAGCGGGCAGATGAGCATGGGGCTTACCTGGAACAGCGCAGGATCGTATGCAGTTTATGTTCAGCGGGCGGGAGATGAAAGTTTTGAAATGGTATCTGCATTAAGCAACGGTACAAGAGGTGTCCTGATAGATAGTTTCGGGTTATTGGAAGGAATAAATAATATCATGCTGGTAACCTATAAATTCGAGAACGAAAAAGCAATGAAAAACATAGCGCGTTTATCACTTGTTCTTGAGAGCGAAAAAAAACAGGAGTACTATGCTTTTAAACTAGTAGGCGGAGGTTTACCCAATTCGGGGAACTGGAGCGGCGGTCACGCGATCACATGGGAAGGCGGAAGCAATCAATTTTATGAAAGGTATGTAAAGCGCGCTGGAAGCAGAGATTTTGAGTCAATTGGATCAGGACCAGGCTCGTGGGCAATTTTATTAAGTGAGCTTAACCTTTCTGACGACACACATACTTTACGTGTAGAAGGCTGGCAATTTAGCGGCGGATCTTTGAGAAGAATATACAGCGATTTTAACTTTGAAGTAAGAACCCGGCAAAATTCCAATATCAATTTTTACATAGATGAAACAACGCTAAGATGGGATTATCAAACGCCTTGGTATATACACAGAGTAGCGGTCAAACGCGCGGGTACGGATTATTTTGACGTAGTAACTACGCTAGGAACAGGCGGTCTTGATTCATGGAGAGGCATAGAGTTGTCAAAGTTAGACCTAAAAAAAGGGACAAATGTTGTCGAGGTTGAAGTTGCCTGGGCATCAAACGGAAATATCTTAACAAGAGAAGCCGGGTATTTTTCAATTAGGCGTTAATAAGCGTTAGCGCAATTCAAAGTTTAGCCCTAATTCATCACATCTTCCCTGTCTGCAAGCGTAATGTCAAGAGTCATCGGCTGGCCGCCGCGGATTATTTCCACTTTGACTTTGTCGCCGGGGCGGCTGGCTTCCAGTGAGGAGTAAAGGTCGGCTAAGGTATCTGTCTTTACGCCGTTGACAGAAGTGATAATATCGCCGCCGAGATAGATAACGCTGCGGCCGTATTGGACAGGCTCTGAGCCCTGACGAATACCCGCTCTTTCGGCAAGGCCGCCTGTTTTTGTGCGGGAAACAAGCATCCCTGTGTTGACAGGCAGTCTTGCGTAACGGACAAGGCTCGGGAAAATCTGGACGACAGTCGCGTCAATCCAGCCGCGGCGGACTCTTCCGTGCTGCATGATTTCCGTGACAACGCGTTTGGCTGTGTTGACAGGGACGGCGAACCCGATGCCGACAGAGCCGCCTGAAGGCGAATAGATCATCGTGTTGATGCCGATCATCCTGCCTTGAGTGTCGAGCAGAGGACCGCCTGAGTTGCCGGGGTTGATCGACGCGTCTGTCTGAATCATGTCGCGGATTATGCGGTTTCGGGATGTCTGAATTGGACGGCCCAATCCCGACACAATGCCGACCGTTAATGTGCGCTCAAGGGCGAAGGGGTTGCCGATGGCAAGAACTTTCTGCCCGACAAGAAGATTCGAAGAATCGCCGTAGGGGATCGTTCTTAATTCCATCCCGGCAGGAGGATCAAATTTTAAAACGGCAATGTCGTTCTCGGGGTCTACTCCGACAACCGATCCTTCAAATTGGCTGTTGTCAGCTAAATTGATCAATACCCTGTGGGCATTTTGAATCACATGGTTGTTGGTTAGAACAAAACCTCTTGTGTCAATAATCGAGCCTGAGCCGGAGCTGCCTTCCTGCGGAACCGGTTCCAGAAACCAGTTGATTGCCATTGTCTCTGTCGTGATGTTTACAACCGCGGAATTCAATCTGTCATAAATAGTAATATTTTCTCTTTCACTTTCGGAGAAGCCGGTCAGATCGGACGTGTTAAACAGCGAATAGTCTGTCTGCATCAAATTATATTCGTTGAGCTTATTTTCGTGAGCCTTCGCATTCACATTAATTTCACTCTGCTGATCCGCCTGATCTTTGGAAGTTTTAGGCTTAAACATTCCAAAACCGGCTGCAAAAAGCACGACAACAAAAGCGCTCAATATAGAAAAAAATATAACCTGCCCGCGGCTGTACAATTTCATTTACATCCCTCCATGAATGACATATAGTTAGAGTATAGTAAAATTTTGCCGATAATTGAAGAGGATATGCCTGTAATTTTATTTATTTTGTTGATTTTTTTTAACATTTCTCCTGTTAACAGCCTTGATCTTCCGGTATCGCGGATCTCTGACGACTCAATTCTAAGAAATAGATTGAAGGATGCATGGTTTTTTGAAACGCCCCGCAATGTGTTGTCAATGTATACGAGAGTTGAATATCTTCAAACCGGCGAAAGAGTACAAGTGAGTGTAACAGAAAACAGGGAAGAAATAGACATCGTTCTTGCGCGCGAACAGATGGCGGGAACTAACCGCCGGGAAACGGGCAGTTTTTCCGGATGGGCGCAAGGTTCATGGATACTTACAAGAAATAAAACGACAGGCGCCGGTACCGGTATCAGAATATACCTGTTGACCGATCAATATACCTATATTCAATTCCGTCCTTCTGGTAAAGACAAATGCTTAATGGACACTGTTCTTTACGCAGCCTACATTAATCGCTCGCTGTCTGTCGCTGTTCCTTTCGAGCGGCTTTACACTATGCCATTGAACGATATTTTAAAACTTGTAGGAGATAGATTTCCAATTCGATATTTTGAGCCTGATCCTTCCATATACAGGGACACCTGTTCAATGATCGCCGGTGTCCGCGCACGCCTCGGCGGATTGCGTTTTGCAGATGACGGAGCGATAGATGAAAACGGCAATTATGTTTTTATAAAAGATTCAAGAAGGCAGAACGCCGCGGCAGCCGGTCTTAATTGTTCCGGTTTCTCCAAGTGGCTGATAGACGGCATCATCCGTCCTGTAACGGGCGCAAGGCTTTCAATCCCGCCTTTAAAACAACCGTTCGGTCCGCGCGGCTCTTCATTCACCGCTCTCTGGGAAGAAAGCCGTGATGTTTTTTTCGGCCTTGACTGGATTAGAAATCTCGCCGCCGCCGCGAACAGTACGCTGCGATCGCCAGGGTATGCAGTGCTCGATGAATTCGAAGTGCGCAGCGACAATTTTTCTCTGATGATGGTAAACCAAAACAACGCTGTCGTAGATCGCAATTTTCACGGTTTTATGAACGAAGCCGGTTACGATGTCGGAGGGCTTCGCCCTCTTCTCTACACGCTCGCCATTGATGAGCCGTACAGTTTTTATCTTGCCGCCATAAGCAGGGAAATGGACACCCCCTCATCTCGTACCGGCACTCCGCGTCTCCGTCAATATTTTCATATCGCGGCTCTTGTCCCCTACTTTGATGAAAACGGCGCATTCAGAATCGTTGTTTTTGAAAGCGCCGAAGAAACATCGTTTATCGCCTTTCGCAATCTCCATTTAGGCCGCTTTGTAAATTTAGTGCGCGTGCCGGTGCGGGCAGCTTTTGATCCTTGATGATAGAGTAGAATCATTTTATATTTTCTGTTATAATCAATAATGCTCGAAAACATAAAAGGCGTCGCTTTTGATCTTGATGGCACTCTCTATCCCAATTATCGGCTGAACATCAGGCTTTTACCTTTTCTGTTAAAAGAATGGCGCCTTCTTGCCGCCTTCGGCAGAGCCAGAACAATCATTCGCAAAGAACAAGAACAAAGCCTTCAAGCATCTCAACTCTCAGCTCCCTACTCCCGATTCCCTATTCCCAACTTCTACGACTATCAGGCAGAGCTAACCGCGGAAAATCTTTCTGTCGACTCAGGAAAAATTAAAGAGAAAATTGAGCGCCTCATTTACAGAGGATGGGAGCCTCTTTTTAAAAAGATAAAACTTTTTAGCGGAGTAATTGAATTGCTTGACGCGCTGAAGAAAGCAGGTTTCAAAATGGGGCTTATGTCTGATTTTCGGCCGGAGGCAAAAATTAAATATTTAGGGATTTCTGATTATTGGGATGTTGTTCATTGTTCCGAAGATTCAGGTACGTTAAAACCTCATCCTTTATCATTTTTGAAGCTTGCGGACGCTATGGCTCTGCTGCCGGAGAATATTCTTTATGTGGGAAACAGCCATCCTTATGATATCGCAGGAGCCTGGCGTGCCGGAATGAAAACCGCGTGGCTGAAGCCGGCATTCGGTAAAAAAAATTTACCGAAACCTGATTTTTCTTTCAAAAACTATCGAAAATTATACGATTTTATGATACATTGAAATTAAGAGAGTATTATTCGGGGAGGGAGACTAATACTAATGATTTTTACAGTCGGAAATATAATAACAATTGCCATAGTCATTTGCCTGCTCATACTTTTCAGATTGACAGATAAAGGTTATCGATCAATTGAGAAGGTAAAAAAATTCGCTGAAAAGTGTAAAGAAGAAATTGCCGCCTTTGTCGAAGAAAAAAGCATGACGGTTAAAAATTTCGGCATAGACCTTGATGTGGAAAGAAAAGCCGCAGCCCAATTAATGAAAAATATCCAGCAGTTTACGGATGACGAGCTTGCAAAAAAATCCGAAGCCATTGCCAGGATTGAAGAACATATACGCGCTTTTGATACCTCTCTTGATGAACTTTTCGGAATGACCGGCAGGGTACAGGAGAACCTGAACCGCATCAGGGACGAATCGGCGTTTGTTGAGACGACAAATAAACGGGTAAGCGAAGCAAGGGAAAAATTTGAACAGGTTGAAAAAGCGCTGGAAGCCGCGTCAAGAAACCTTCAGGATACCGAAGAACGCCTTGAAAAGAAAAACTTTGAAACTCTGGAAAAAGCGGCAAGCGATGTAATAACATCAGCAAAATCATATATTTCCGATTTTGAAGCGACAGCGGATGTTATCGAACGGAAAATTGAAGAGCATCGTGAAGCGGTTATAAAAGTAGAAAAGGAACGCGAAGAGAATCTAAACCGCGATATAGAACAGATAAAAAAAGTTCTTAAAGATGCCGGAGAAAACGCCGCGAAGAAAGCTGATAAAATGGAAGACGCGGCAATAACAAAATTACGCGAACAAGCGCAGGAACGTATAAATCAGATAAAATTATCCTTTGAAGAAAAAATAAAAATAGCTCAGGATACGCTAAAAAATGAGCAGACATCAATAAACGAAAATGTTAAAACAATTTACGATAAATGCAATGCCGAAATTCTGGATATCAGCGCGAAACAGAAAAATCTTCAGCAGGAATGGTTAAAAAGTTCGTCTGAGCTGGAAAGCATGGCAAAAAAACAAAAAGAAAATATTTTTACTTCGCTCGCCCGCCAGCAGGAAGAAATTAACGGCACGCTTTCCAAAGAAAAAGAACAAATTAATTCCGCGATGCTTCAGCAGCAAAAAGACTGGAAACAAAATTTCGATGAAATTAAAAAATTCGCGGAAAAGCAGCATAAGGAGACTGAAACAAGTTTAATCTCTTCAAAATCAGAACTAAATCAGGCGATAATTGATTTACGGACAAAAGCGCAGACAGCTTTAAAACAACAGCAGGATGAACTGGATTCGGCAATTAAAAATCAGCAAAAAGAAATTCTTGCTGTTATTACCGAAACAAAAGAAAAATCAAACGCCATTGTTTTACAGCATCGAAACGATCTTGACAAGACATTATCAGCGCTGACAGCAAATTCAAATTCAGCGGTTCTTTCACAACAGGAGCAAATTACCCTGGCGCTGAGTTCATTGAAAGCAGATACCGAAAGCTCCGTTAAGTCCCAGCAGGAAGAGCTCACCTCGGCGCTGGATTCTTTAAAAGCAGATACCGAATACTCTGTTAAATCTCAGCAGGAAGAGCTCACCTCGGCGCTGGATTCTTTAAAAGCAGATACCGAAAGTTCTGTTAAGTCTCAGCAAGCGGAACTCACCTCAGCGCTGAGTTCATTAAAAGCTAATACAGAAAGCTCTGTTAAGTCTCAGCAGGCGGAACTCACCTCAGTGCTGGATTCTTTAAAGGCAAATACAGAAAGCTCTGTTAAGTCTCAGCAAGCGGAACTCACCTCTGCTCTGAGTTCATTGAAAGCAAATACCGAAAACTACGTTAAGTCTCAGCAGGAAGAGCTCACCTCAGTGCTGGATTCTTTAAAGGCAAATACAGAAAGCTCCGTTAAGTCTCAGCAAGAAGAGATCACTTCAGCGCTGAGTTCATTGAAAGCAAATACAGAAAACTCCGTTAAGTCTCAGCAGGAAGAGCTCACCTCAGCGCTGAGTTCATTGAAAGCAAATACAGAAAACTCCGTTAAGTCTCAGCAGGAAAAACTCACCTCAGCGCTTAGTTCATTGAAAGCAGATACCGAAAGCTCCGTTAAGTCTCAGCAGGAAAAACTCACCTCAGCGCTGAGTTCATTAAAAGCAAACACCGAAAACTCTGTTAAGTCTCAGCAGGAAGCGCTCTCCTCGGCGCTGGATTCATTAAAAGCAAATACCGAAAATTCTGTTAAGTCTCAGCAGGAAGAACTCACCTCGGCGATTAGCTCATTAAAAGCAAATACCGAAAGCTCCGTTAAGTCTCAGCAGGATGAGCTCACCTCGGCGATTAGCTCATTAAAAGCAAATACCGAAAGCTCTGTTAAGTCTCAGTGGGAAGAACTCACCTCGGCGCTTAGTTCATTAAAAGCAGATACCGAAAGCTCCGTTAAGTCTCAGCAGGATGCGCTCACCTCGGCGATTAGCTCATTAAAAGCAGATACAGAAAACTCCGTTAAGTCTCAGCAGGAAGAGCTCGCCTCAGCGCTGAGTTCATTGAAAGCAAATACCGAGAACTCCGTTAGGTCTCAGCAAGAAGAGATCACCTCAGCGCTGAGTTCATTAAAAGCAGATACCGAAAACTCCGTTAAGTCCCAGCAGGCGGAGCTCACCTCAGCGCTGAGTTCATTAAAAGCAAATACCGAAAACTCCGTTAAGTCCCAGCAGGCGGAGCTCACTTCGGCGATTAGCTCATTAAAAGCAAATACCGAAAGCTCTGTTAAGTCTCAGCAGGAAGAACTCACCTCGGCGATTAGCTCATTAAAAGCAAATACCGAAAGCTCCGTTAAGTCTCAGCAGGATGCGCTCACCTCGGCGATTAGCTCATTAAAAGCAGATACAGAAAACTCCGTTAAGTCTCAGCAGGAAGAGCTCGCCTCGGCACTTAAAGAGATTAAGGAAAAAACTTTTGCCGATATCAGAGAGCATCAGGATGATTTGACTGATACACTCAGGGAAATAAAAGAAAAATCTTCCGCCGCGATTAAACAGCAGCAAAATGAAATTGATTTATCTTTACAAGGTATAAAAGATCAATCCGGCGCCGCAATAACAGCTCAGCATAAAGAGATAAACTCAGAAATAAAAACGCAAATGGAAACATGGAAAAATCTTTGCAGAGATACGGAACAAAATATTTTGAGCGCAAGCGAAAAACAGATTGACGAATACAGCAAGGCGCACGCTGAATCCATTAAACAGCTTCAGCATCTTGCGGATGACGCTGAAAAATTGGAGAATGAACTTCGCACGTCAATGCAAAAAGCGATAACGAGAGTAAAAGACGGCTTCAGCGCTTACGAAAAAGAATCCGCTGTTAATATGGAAAATGCGGCAGCGGCATTTGACGCGCAGGTACAAACGCTTCGCGATGAAATTACAGAAACAAACAAGGAGCTGGATAATATCAGGCAGCTTGCACACGGAAATATCACAGAACAGCTTGTTTCTTTTGAAAATGAATTTACAGCCGAACTTGGAAAACGCGCTTCGGAAATGGGAAGGCAGGTCGCTGACTGGCAGACCGGTATTCAGGAACGCTTCTCAAACAGCGAAATTAAAATCGCCAACGACTGGAAGGTTACGGAAAATCGCATAACAACAGATCAGACGAAAGCAGTTTCAGATGTCAGCGACAAATTAACGGCAGAACTTACAAGGTTAAAACAGGAAGCCTCCGCTTTTGAAATGGGTATCAGAGAAGAAATGCATAGTGTTGATTTAGCGCGCGCAGCTTTCGCCGAACAGTTCAAGCATGACATAGCGGAAATTCGCGTCTCATCGGAAAATGAGGTGAACACGCAGATCGGCAATTATCAGATAACTTTGCAGGAAACATTCCTTAGGAAACAAAGTGAGCTGGAAAAAGAGCTTGAAGATATATCGCAGATTTGCAGCGGTAAATACGCTTCTCTGGAAGAAATTGCGCGTAACACCCGTCAACTGCTTGATGACTGGCAGAGTCAGTACACGTCGAGAATGCGCGAAATGGACGGCGACCTTGAAAAATTGGGGCGCTATTCAAGGGAAACGGCGGCTGAAAACGAAGATCGCGCTTCAATTTTCCGCGCGGATCTTGATGACATCCGAAAAGAAATAGGCGCTCAGAAGAAAATTTACGATCAGACTGAAGGATTAAAACAAGAACTTGACAGGCGCATCGAAGAAACCAATGTCAGCCTTAACCGCCTTGAACAGAGAAAAAGCGAAATCTCTCAGCTCGAAAACGATTTGAATCACATCAGACGGCTTGGAGACGACGTAAACAACAAGATGACGCGCTTCCTTTCTGAAAACAGGCGCATAGAACTTATGGAAGAAACATTTAACCGCCTGATAAAAACTTCCGGCGAAGTGGAAGAGAAACTCAGAGCTGTAACAACAGCAAATGATGTAATTCAGGCGGAGCAGGTCAGGATACGAAAACTTGAAGACGCTTTAAAGGAGACCGAGGATAAATACATCCGTATTGAAAAGAAAAATTCGGTTCTTGAAGAAACCACAGACGGTATTGATCGCAACTTCAAACTAATTCAAAAAACCGAAGCTTCGATAAAAAATGCAGATAACATTATTTCTTCTCTTACAAATCAATTTGACAGGCTTAACTCATCAATAGAAATAATGGCATCACAGGATGAAAAAGCAACCGCAGCAATTGAAAAATTTTCCGCTCTTGAAGAATCGCTTTCTAAAATTGAAAACCGCATAAAAGAAATGAATACCGCCCGCGATTGGCTTGCCGATATTGAAACTAGACTTGATAACACCAGAAAAGAAGCCAAAGAATATGTTAAACTGTTCGGTGATCTTATCAACCGCGAAAAGGGCAAGAAAAAAGAACAGGATAGCGGACCTGCGCCGCAGGATCGCGATAATATCAGGCGGCTGAAAAATCAGGGCTTTACAACTGAAGAGATAGCGCGTACAATGGGCAGATCGATAGGTGAAATTGAATTAACGCTGGAATTAATTTCAAGGGAATAGATTAATTTGAAAGTTGAAAATTTAGAATGAATAAGAGCAATTGGAATAAATTCACTGAAGCAAGAGAAGAATTCCGCAGCATATCAGATGAAATATCGAAATCACTTCCAAAATTACGCGGTATACAGCAGCAATTTATCAACAGCAGATCCGACACAAAGAATGCCGCATATAAAGTAGAAACGCCTGTTGTTTTCAATACCGCGTTAGACGACATTACAATTGATGACGAGATTAAACTGATATTAGTTGCCGATAATCCCGGAAGAAGAGAACAAGCCGCAGAGAACAGGCGCTACCTTGTCGGACCTTCAGGAAAAATAGCGAATAAATTCTTTCTTGATAATCCGGTTCTTGGAATTGATTATCAAAAAAACGTAATTATCCTTAATAAAACGCCGATTCACTCTCCCCGCACAGTGGAATTACGCCGCCTCTGCCTTCTTGAAGCGGAAACAGGCGGGAACTCAATAGCCGCAGCGCTGGAAGAATCCCAAAAAGAAATGGCACGGCTTCTTTTAAAATTTCATAAAGCTTTTGACTGCCCTGTTTGGATAACTGGCTATTCAGAAATGAGAAAAGGCGGAATTTTTCAAAGCTATACAGAGAGTCTAAAAACGTTATACGCAAATAAAACTGAAAAGTTTGAACAGCTTTTTATATACCGCCACTTCTCAATGAATCAGTTTACAATTGATTTAAAACAGCAAACGCTGCCAGGAGAAACTATCGTTAAAGCATTAAAAAGAATTGGCTCTGCGTACAGAAAGAGGATACTTGAATCGATCTGATGTTATTAAAATCTGTATCCAAAACTAAGAGAGAAACGTATTCCGCTAAAAAACAAAACATCTGCCCAAGCATTATTCATTTCGTCAAAAAGAGCGCTTAAAAAATCGCCTAAAATCGGGAACTCATCAAAACTTTCTGTTTCTTTAAATTTTGTTCCAAATGCCCCGTAAAGACCTATACCGGGTTCAAATACAAATCCGCCTGGTTTATTAAAATCAATCCGCCATCCTATTTTTGCGCCGTATTTAAAATAATGCGCGTCTATAATTGTTCTTAAATCAGGTCTCGAATTATCGAAAAGTACATACCCATAACCAAGTAAAAAATCGCTAAAAAAGATACCGTTATTAGAATATAACCTAAAATGCCCTTCTGTCTGAAAACATGACATCTGCCATTTTCTTTTATTATCCGACATATCATACATACCGTATTCAAAACGAACTGCAGCGCTCATCTTATCATTTATTTGTCTTTCATATTGAGCGCCAACGCCAAAACCTGTTGCAGGTGCAATACTACTCATTATTCCCAAATTGATTAGAGAGTATAAAGCCGGGCTAAGATCAATAGTAATAATATTAAGCCCGATATCCGCGTCTTCATTATTATTTTCAAAAGCTGCGGAATCTTCAGGCAAAGCGGCTTCTTCATTAATATCATCAGCAAAAGCAATCCCGCTTAATAAAACTAAAATTCCTATAAATAACGCGATTTTCGTTTTCATATAAAACTCCTAAAAAGGTAATATAAATTCTATTATATCGCTTATCGGATAAAAAATCCATAAATAATTAATAATATTGCCAGTTACGAAAATAGAGCAAACGATACATTAAACACGGATTTAGCGCTGAAATAATGTAAAGAAATAGCGCTAATCGTATGTCTATATAAGTGCCGAACAAGCGGCTTACCGGCATCATCCCCAGAAAAACTCAGAAGGAGCCCGCCTACGAGCCATGACTATAAAAACCACGTGAATTATCATTGTTGCATATTCCCATCCAAGCTCTATTTTAACAAAAATTTAAATAGTAAGAGATTTTACTATCGGTTTTTACAGCCATGTCTCTTCAGCGGAGAATTTCTGAAAATGTTTTTCAGGGGCTGTTACCGGTAAGCCGCTACCGCAGCAACAATAAGAGCATACGAGTAGTGTTTAACTTTACATCATCACATAAAACGGGTTAGAGAGGCTGCAACTAAACTGTTTTATTTACATCATGGTTGCAACAATGGAACTAATCCGTTTTAATTTTAATCTCTCTACCACGTTTTTATGTGGTAATGTAAAGTTTTATCACTAATCGTATGCAGCAGAGTTGGCAGCAGACATGAAAAAACATCTTGCCGGCGTTCCCCGCCATAGAGACATGACCACTAAAACAAAAATTTAAATCCGAAACTATTTATTATTATGCAATAAAAAACCATCATTATAAATCAAGTTTGAACTTTCTTGTTTTAGTGGTTATGGCTCGGAGGCGGATTCTTAGGCGTTTTTTCAGGTATGCTGCCGAGCTCTGGTGCATACGAAAAGTATCTTAAATTTACATTACCTCAACGCTAAATCCTTGTTTATTACAGAGATTTGAAACTGTCTCAATTGCTTAATTGATTGATTACACGCGCTTCATGTACAATAAATAATGCTGCCGCAAACATTTCATCCGATAATCCGCGCATGGTTTACCGAAACTTACGGAAACCCGACTTC
>Ga0209755_10006020_pt1 | contig 13569 bp, 25 predicted proteins | sample TergutCo191P1_FD_187301 | JGI IMG/M metagenome (GOLD analysis project Ga0209755, IMG submission 187301) | Cornitermes sp. P1 segment gut microbial communities from Petit-Saut dam, French Guiana - Co191P1 (SPAdes) (version 2) | ecosystem: Host-associated > Arthropoda: Insects > Digestive system... | reverse complement strand
ATGGATTTGCGCAAAGGTAAGGATGGATTTGCACAAAGGTAAGGATGGATTTGCACAAAGGTAAGGATGGATTTGCACAAAGGTAAGGATGGATTTGCACAAAGGTAAGGATGGATTTGCACAAAGGTGAGGATAGGTCGCGCAAAGGTAACCTCTGTAAATATTGACCTTACCTTTTACAGGTGTTATATTAACGCCAGGAGGTGTTAAATATGCCTAAATTAAACAAAAAACATGTCGTAACGAAGCAGAACGTATTGAATGAAATGCGTGCCAACAATATGACAATGCAGGAACTGCGCCTATTCAGTATATATTTAAGCAAGATTAACCCGGCAGACATCAGTACCCGCGCCGTAAACTTTTCTATTGAAGAGTTTCGGTCAATTATGGAGCTGGGCAGGATGAATATAGCCTACTGTAAAAAAGTAGCTGAAAGCCTTCTAAGCAAAGTGGTGTTTGTACCAACAGAGCGCGGAGGCTTTACAGGGTGGACTTTGTTCAGCGAATTCAAGGTGGATTCTAACGAACACGGGGAATGGTATGTTTTTATTGACGCCAACGAAAAGGCACTGCCCCTCCTCTTTGATTTCAAAACCCACTATTTTAAGTATGAGCTTTGGAATGCCTTACATCTCCAAGGTAAAAATCAGCTTCGTATGTATGAAATCCTGAAACAGTACGAAAAGGTCGGATACAGAATAATCAGCCTTATTGACCTCCGGCATTGGCTTGGCATAGATGAGCATGAATACCCCGAATTTAAGCACTTCAAGCAAAACGTCCTCGACCCCTGCAAAAAAGCAGTATCCGAAAACACCGACATTACCTTTACTTATGAGCCACATGATAAAATCAAGAAAAAAATCCTATCCTTAAAATTCACCATCCAAAAAAACCCCGACCACAAAGACCCCCTATCCCTGCGCAAGTTTATTGAGCTTAACTCCGACAACACCGCCGCCGGCAGACTTAACCTGAACAACATAGACCCGGATGATACAGAGGAGCTGCTGGATGAAGGGCTTATAACAAAAAAAGAAGACAGGCTGATATTTTTGCGCAGCGCACTAAATTCGGAATTTACCATAGAGCAAGTGACGGTATTATATGACATCGTAATACGCGAAATGCCCCATCTTACAAGAGGTTCCGCATGGTCAGAGTGCTATCACCATTTTATGGAAAAATATAACTATATGAAGGAAAAAATCTCTGAGGGTAAAATAAAAAGACCCTTTGGCTATCTGAAGAGCATTATCGGCAAGCTGTAATGGTTGAAATTCGGCTGTAAGTGGTATAATATAAAGACAGAAATTAAAAAGCCACATCCTGGCAGATGTGACTTTTCGGTGAAGACCAACGTCCTACAAACGACGGCGGCTTTGCCTAGATGAGTTTTTTAGTACCCAAATAGCCTAACCTTTGTCGGGGGGGGGGGGCTATTTTTTTTCGTCTTGTACCGCCCCTTGCAGTAAGTTGTCCGGCTATTATATCACGGCAAACCGCCGAATTACAGCAAATTTGCAGTTTAAAACCGCGCCCCAACCAGAGGAAAGCGGCAACTCTTCCCTCGTAAGAAGCACTAAGGCAGACAATGGTCTTTGGTTCATAGAGCGGTGCAAGGATGGCGCATTACGCGCCCCCGCCTTCGGCGGCTTCGTCCTTGCACCTTGCGTTTTCGTTTTGGCTCGTCTGCTGTAAGAAAAACAGTTACTCTTTACCTTGGGCAATATCTGCCCTTATTAGACTTTTAATGTATCCGTTTTTGCTGTCCACCGTTTGGAGGCGGTCTATCAAATCAGGCTCGGTGTTTTTGTTAAGGATTAAAGATATGCGGACTGTGTTTTCTTTTTCGTATTTGCGGACGGCTTTGTTACCTGTGCGCCTTTGGTATTCGGCTTGCTGACGTGCGCGTGCGGTATTGTCGGGCATTTTATTCCTCCGTTTTTGTTTCACTTTTCGAGCATTGTTTCAAGCTTTTCTTTTACTTCGTCTAGGTCTTTGGACTTTTCGACCATTGACAAAATCTTGCGGGTGGTATTTTCTTCCGCGAGTTTTACCGCTATTTCTGTTGCATTTGGCATATCATCCATTCCTTCCCACCTCCTGCCGGGTTTACTCGGGGTGGGGTTCCCCTGTAAGTATATTATATCATTACTGAGTAGTAATGTAAAGGTTTTTATCATTATTAGCGGATACCCTTACATACTGTTACCAGTATGCTATAGTATTTATGGAAGGAGCTGAGGCAATGGCACAAACATCAAAGAAGATACGCGAAACATATTCTCATAAGATTTATCAAGGAAACACACCCTTAGATAGGGCACCAACTCCAGAAGAAAAAACTTTGCTGAAAGAATTGGAGTCACTTTCACTGGATGCCTCAAACAAACTCATTGAAAAACCTGAACCGTCAACGCAATTTAAAAAGCCTTGAAAAAAAGCCTTTACGTACAGATGGCTTGTCCGGTTCCGGCGTTGTGTCTGGTTCGGCCAAATGCTCCTTTATAGTCCCGGCGTGTAAAGCTTGGGCATTGACTGCCGTTTGTTGGGATGCCAGCAGCGCGGAGGTTACGTCTTTAAGCTGTTCGTTCAACGCCTCTATCTGACGGTTTTTTATCTCAAGTTCAATTCTAAACATGTCGAGCACCGTATCACTCACTGCATCACGAACCGTATCATGATGTGCTTCAACCGCATCATTTACTGCATCATGATGTGCTTCATCTGATGCAGTATCCTCCTGGAAGTGCCTTTTTATGCATGTTTCAGCTACATCATCATAGTACATCGTGTCGTGCATCCGATGCACTTCAATGATGCAGTTAGATTTTATATAGCGATATACCTTTTGCTTACTGACTCCAAGCTCTTCTGCAATCTGCTTTATGCTTTTTGCTTTGTTCACTCGTGCTATACCCTCCTTATGTCAGCCCATTTTAACTGCCGGTTTTACTCTGCGGTACCAAATTACAACCTATACCGTCTGCATATTTCAGTATGGTTTTGATATTGCCTCCAATGCCCGTTTCAAAACGCGAGATAGCTTGCTGTGTTAAGCCTGTCCGTGCTTCAAGCTCCTTTTGGGTTATTTTTTGTGACTTCCTGAATTCAACAAGCCTGTTGCGGAGTTCGCGTTCCTGTTCTTCAAGCAGCAAGCTTTCACGATGGGCAAGCTCAAACTGGCGGAACATCTCCCTTGCTTCAGAATCGTCTTTAAATTCCTCTTGCAGCTCTATGGCATCTTCAATTGGATTGATTTCAATAAACGGCATTTTATAACCTCCTCACAGTTTTAAGCCAATTTCCTTTGCTCTGCGTATAGCGGTATCAAGCTCAAATTTTTCGGACTTACCCTTCTGCTTAACACAAGCGTGAAGGAAATATACATTTATTAAATTTTTACCGCCATCTGTTTGATATTCATGTATCTTCATTTTTAGCTCCATATACTTCCTGATCCCAAACAAAAAATACACTAATATTGATGTAATTAAAATACAGCAATATTGATGTTTAGTCAAGGTAAGCTGTTTGGATTAACTATCCGTAAGTAACGATAGATACTTATACAACGTCGGCCGGCTTATATTACATACCTTTGCAAAATCAGTCTTTGACAGCACACCGGATTGATAAAGCGGCAGCATGTCAATGACCTTTTTCGGTACGTCTGCTATGGTAGCTTTAGGACGGCCCAGGCGGACACCCTTGGCCTTGGCATGTGCAAGCCCAGACTTTATGCGGTCTATGGTCATTTTCCGTTCAAGTTCAGCGAAAACGCCCATAATTTGCAACATAGCCTCCGTCATTACATCCAGCTCTCCGGTGCAGTCTATTACAAATGAGCCTATTACCAGCTTGATTTTTTTATTTTTTGCAAACTCTATGATTTCACACAGTTGCTTTACGCTTCTGGTGATGCGGGATACCTCTGTTGTAACCAGGGTGTCACCCGATTCAAGGCTTGCCAATGCCTTAGTAAGCTCCTGACGGGATATTTTAATCCCGGATTCATATTCGCTGTAAATCACATCCGCGCCCATAGCACGGAGTTCCCGCCTTTGACGTTCTACATCTTGTTTTGTTTCGTTTGTGCTGCATCTTGCGTAGCCAATAATCATAAAAACAACCTTCCTAAGCGGCTTTAATTTATCAAAAAAATTATTGTAAGCGGAATTCATAAAAATGACGTCCAGTGTATTTTACTTTGTTTTTTGCCGATTGGTAATATTGTTTACGTTATCGTCTGATTACCTTTCCACTAGCTTTTAGGCGGGCTATCTTCCTCGAGCATCTGTTTTATATACGCACGTTCCAATTTTTCAAATTCTGCATAGTCTTCAGGGGTGTACTTCCGTTGGGTAAAGTTTATAAAGCGGTTCTGCTGGGGCTTGTGTGGCTGGCTCTGTTCTTTGGCTTTCATAGCTTTTTTGTCTTCTGCTTTTTTGGCATCCTTTTGCATCCATTGGTAAAGGGTAGCGTAATGACTGTCGTATGCCTTCTTAGGATTGTTTTCTAAGTAAGGGTCTAAATGATTGTCAATGTATTGGTCAACGCTCTCTTTGCCAAATATATCCACTAGCCCGTCATACTCGAACTGAAAGAGCCGCACGTGTTTAAATATCTTGCCGAAGGTCTTTTTTTCTTTTTGGGGGAGGGGGGCGGCGTTTACGCCGCTGCCTTTCTGGTGGGCTTCGCCCACCCTCTCCCTCTCCTCAGTATTACTAAGTTCATTCTTACTGTATGAAGGAATGGAACCATTTCCACGATTATTACGAGAAAAAGTACACGTCAAGAAGTTTACTCCTTCTTGCCCTGAATCCTCTTGAAGTGTATCCTCTACATACTTGGAGTCAACCTCATCATTTTCCTGCGGAATTACTGGGCTTTTAGGGATAAGCATGTATATTAAATTCGGCTTTCCTTGCCCTCGCCTCGTCTCTTCCATTAAGCGGTAATTTTTCAATTCGTTGAACACCTTTATGGCAGTTTTATTTGAAACCCCCAAAAGTTTTTGAAGTTCCTCACGGCTCATAATAAGGTATATTTTTCCTTTATCGTCAACTTTGTCGTTCTTTATGCTTAACTGATGCCTGTCCAAAAGCAGAGTATACGCAACCTTGGCGTTATTACTCATGCCTTTAAATTCCGGGTCATACACTAGATACTTATGAAATTTGAAGAACAGGTTGCGGTTTACTTCGCTTACACTAAAGTGCATTCTTTCTGAGTTTTCCATCATTTGTCCTGCCTTTCTTGCTGCGCGTTTACGCTGCATATGTTAATGATATTTGGATTGCCTTGCCCTCTGCGGACTTCATTTATAAGCCCGGATGCTGCATTTTTCTGATATTTCATTACGGGATACCATTGCTTGTCCTTCTTTGTTTGCGCGGCTGTGTAGGAGTATGTATACGCATTTGGAGGCTATGCTGATAGGTTGGTCAAAAACCGCGTAGGGAACTCCGTCTGGCTTTGCTTTTTGTTTTTTTTCATTCATTGCTAAAAACTCCTTTTATATGTCTTGAGATTTAATCCCTGGTATGTTAGGATACCTTCATTAAGAGCCTTTTAAGTTTGAGGTTTAAGTTTCCGAACATGTCTTCTGTTGAAGAGTGCATATTCGTATGATTGAAGAATGCGTGTGCGTGTGGTTGAAGAATGCGTGTGTGCGTGGTTGAAGAATGCGTGTGTGTGGTTGAAGAATGCGTGTGTGTCGGGACGAAGAAAAGGGTGTTTGCGTTGATTTGATTAGGCCCTTATACAATAGCATACAGCCTTTTTTTTGTACAATTTTTTCTAATTATGATTTTACATATTATCTAATTATGATTTTACATATTATATTAAATGATTACAAATTCTTAGATTATTTATTTTACATAGTGATTACATATTATATGATGCGTGATTTTTATTGGGAAATCGTTTACAATACGTAAAACTTTAACGAAAAGGAGTATCTATGACAGATAGCAGAAACATAGACGATTTGCACCCGACGGCTGCCAGCTTGACAAAAAAACGCCCTGGTGGGCGTGTATGGAGGCAAAGACAACATTAATCAGGTATTCTGCATAAGTTGCCGATTAATTTTTTCAAGAATTTTTTTTGTCCTATAATCAAATGCGCGGCTTGGCTCTGTCAGAGCTTCCATGTAAACAGTGTATATATCAAAATTTCTCTCCCTTAGTTCGATAGTACGGTTAACCATTGCGGTAATGGCTATATCATGGATATCATCATCTAAATAGGCGAGGAGGACAATGAAGCATTGTATATTGAATCCATTAACTCCAAATTTAATCAAATTCATTGCATCCAACGTGCCTAACTCATCACCGCCGTTTCTGAAATTAAAATCAGCACATAAAATATCATTTTGTTTTCCTGAAGCCATAGGCAATAGGTTCCAATCAAAATAATCAGTCCATCCTGGAGGTTTGTATTCCCATGTGTCTGTGCCCTCTAGAAAATTTCCCCAATTTGTTGCAAATTCCTTATATAGATGCTGCACATCTATAATTACTGAATCCAGCATGTCTATCACATATCTACATATTTCTAATTTTAAGACTTGCGACATAGCAGCCCTAATTTCGTTATACAGTATGGGGTCTGTTCTTTTTGCTGTTACTATGTTAATCAGACTACCCCTGACTAAATAGCTTCTGCTATAAAACTCACCATATCTATCTGTCAGTATTATTAAGGTATCCAGCCAGGCTGTCATATCTTTTCTAAGTAAGTTCCATAATGATAGCCTGTCATAACGTGATTGATTGATACAATACTCTTGCTCTTGTTCATTGGTATTTAAGCTTGAGCACCCGGAAATAGTGACTAAAAAAACTACTGCTATAGCAGCTAACCATTTTTTTATCATTGAGGACCTCTTTCTTATGAAATTTTCACATGCAAATTTTAAGGGAATATATGTTCTGGTTTTTTCCATAAGTGAACCATATACTTTTGCTATCAAAAACAATAACCTCTTAATTTTGAGGCAAAAGGAGAGTTTATATGGCTTTTTCAAGGAGATTTTCAGAAAATTTCCGGACTCTTTCCAGTGCAGTTTCCGGAAACAGAATGGCTTCCAACATTACCAGATTAATCATTCACCACACTGGAGGCTGGCCGCACAATAGTGTCGAAGACCTTACGCGGGTTCAAAACAATCCTAGCGACGGCAGCTATCATTTTCTCGTTGAAACGGGAATAAATCAACACGCCACAGGCTTTGACGCAAGAGACGGAAGAGGCGCAGGCAGGATATCTTTAGCACATCATTGGAATTTTCAAGTCGGTCATGCGGGTTCAAATGCCAACAATGTAAATTCTATTGGCATAGCTGTTGCAGGCAATTATAGTACAGAACATTCGGGGGTAGTTCCGCCGACTAACCTTAACGGCAATCCCGGCTTTAGACCCCAAGTAGAAAGGCTCTTATCACAGATTATTGCAGATTGCCTGATATCTTTTCCAAGTATTTCACGCATAAACAGAATACGGACAAATCACCCGACGCCCTTCACCTCCGTTGAGGCCTCCGGCATTATGAGACATGCTGATGTTGATGCCAGGAATCCAATTTGCCCGGGAGTTAATTTAGGTGTAAGCGCAATTATTAATAGAGCTATACGTATGGCTAACACACATGATGATATCGAATTTATTCGGGGAAGAGGAATTAATGTTCCGCCAGCTGCCAGTCCTGCGCAATATTGGGGTAACGTAGTTGCAAGAGTTGATTTTCCAAATATTGCGCAGTTTATCAATAATCTAAGGACGATACCTCTAAGGGCAACCAACAGCAATTTCAATATTGCCAACATACAAGCTCCTCTTGCCCACTTAGAAAGCCGCAGGGTTATTGGTGAACCTATAGGCATATGGATGAACAATTTAGATGTAGACCCACAGCTTCGCCAACTTATCGTAAATGCTGCTAACCGTGTCCAATAGACCTCCCCATACCGGTCATCCCACACAGGATGGCCGGTGGAATTTTTATTACCTGAATGGCGTTGCCTTATTACGGTTTACTTAGTATGTTACGTATATGCCGTTCGCTGAATCCATACATCTTAACAAGTTCACGTAAATTTTTACCCGTGTAGAGATACAGTATATCATGCTCGATACACTCTTTAAAGATTGTGCGTATAGACGGTATATACACATTGCTTCCTCCAAATACTCTAGCAAATTCGGCAATAGCGTCGAACCCATCCATATTCATAATTTTACCAAAGGGTTGCAATATAAGGTCTTGGTGCCGCAGCGCAGCGTCTTTGATTGCTCTTTTGTCCATAATACGCCTCCTTAGATATCAAACATATGTTCACGTGCCGTTATTTTACTATTGCTTTCTTCAAGGGTCAAGGTTTAGTTTTAGAAAGTATAATGTGCCTGATATCAGGTGTTGGAGGTAGTAAAAATGCGGGGTCGCAGCTATCGAACAGATGAAAAACGACGATACAATACCTGGAACTATAAGACGCATTTATTCCGCTACCGTGCGGATTCAGACCTTGACTATGTAATAGAGGGCTACAAACACGAAAAACAGTCCTTAAACGGGCTGATAGTGGCTCTGCTTTGCGAGCATTTTGAGATAGCTAATCCTCATAGGGTTCGTTTTGACAAAGCAGTGCTGGAAAATTTTTATATGGAGGAATGAAATGGACGAATATGTAAATCAAACAAAAAACAGCCTGGACTCTGCTCTGGGGTTCTTTGAGCGGCATATGCGGCCGCGCACAGATGACGATTGGGACGCAATAAGCGTAGACATGAATAAATATAGACCGCCTCTGGCAAGCGAATTAATAGCCGCCGTAGTAAACGACCTGGAACGGGAGTATCATCACGCCACCGGGAATGCGGCTAAGTTTTCGCGGGTTTCCCGGGCTGGGTAGGGGTTGAATTGAAAACGCTTCAGCTTTTTAGTATCGGCTGGAGCGTTTTTGTTTACAGGCCAACCCAGGGCATAATATTTCCTTTTGAAATTATTTTTTTATTTTTTGAAAATCAATGTTGACATTGCTGTGCGTATAGATTAAGCTTGGATTCACCGGACGAAATCCGCAAAGTAAAATAAAATTTTCAGAGGAGGAGTTTAGTTTATGAAGAAAAAAATGTTAGGTGTACTCATGCTGATGGGTCTTGTTTTCAGCATGTCGGTGATTGCTTATGCAGCAATGGCTGCAACGAGCCAAGGTGAAAGACTTTTGGCCTTAGAAGACAACGATGCAGTGGCCAGTCACGTAATCAATTACATTTCACTCTATGGAGATGGAGTAATGCCTATGCCCGGTGCTTTACTTGAATTTTACAACGAGGGTGTATGGGAATACGACGGAATAATAGATTATGATACAGTTGCCCCATTCTCTGTCTTGGGAATCAGCTGCCCGATGTGCGGAAGTTGGCCTGTTTCTGTAATTCGCACTGATGTCGGAGCATGGAGATGGACGGGCGGAAGAGTAGGCCCCCATGTTGACTGGACATTCTCCTATGAGTACATTAGATTTACCCGCACCTATTTCAGAGGTGCTTGCAACTTTCAAGGAGTACATTCCGCTTCAGTCACTACTTGGTTTAACACGTTTAACCGCCCCTAGATACCAGATTCAGCCCTTTTTTTATTAAGGAGCCATGTTTATGAAATCAAATGACACGAAAGAAATGCTGGTAAATGAGCATTTCACATTCAAAGGCTACAACGAAACTGCAAAGGCAGACAACTTTATAAGACGGTTAAGGACATACATTGCCAACAACGGGCCGGACAGAGAAATAGAGTATATTTTAATTGATAAACAGATAGGCAAAGAAAGCTACCGTTCAAGCAATTTTGAATTATGTAAAAATATGGCAATGCCCATATTTGAAGAGCTGCAAAAGGATGATATCTGTATCCCAAGCTTTTTGGAGATTACTGTTTTAGCCAGAATTATTGAATTTGCCCCTACTTTTGAATCGGCAAAGGCTATGGTGCAAAAGCTTTTTGATTTTCTGGAAAAAGAATACAGTAATGAGAAAAAATATAAGACAGTCAAATGGATGGTAAGCTTTAATTTCCTTCCCCGGCTGGTGCGGGAAAAATACTCCAGCTCCTTAAACACAGAGGAATACCAGAACGAAGTCAAATCCCTTTTTGAACATCATTTGAAATTGTCAAAGGATGTATCAAACAGAAACGGCCTGCCGGCACATACAGCAATGCTACAGCTGCGCGAGGGCGTATTTTTTACAGACCCTGGATTAATAGACGAAGGACTGACATGGCTAAGGTCAAACCAGCGCAGCGGATGGTATTCTTCGGCAGTAAATGAACTCCTGACATACTATACCCACCTAGGTGACAAGATAACCAAAAGCCAGCTGGATATCCTGGTAGGATACCGTATTAACAAAAAGCGCGAAGCCCTAAACATAACCCTGGAGGATGCATCAGAATTTTTGGGAATAACCAGCAGCACTCTCGGTCAAATTGAGACGGGGAGACGGGGCGCGAAGGGTATACACCTGTATAAGATGTCATTTCTTTTCGGCGTTGATGCATCTTATTTTTTCTATGATACCCGGGATGAAGAAATGCTTCCCCGTGGTAGTGACGGCGATGGATTTGAAGCTATGATGCAGGGAATTAGGCTTAATCTGCAAGATGCAACCGATAGAGTAAGGAGTCAAGTTTCCGGTATCGTTGGGATACTTACGGAGTAAGCTTCTGGGCGTTATCCATTTCCGAATATCCGCTTACTATATCGCAGACTTCGGCTAAAATATCAGATGGTATTTCTTCGACAAATTCGGCGTTTCGCTCGGTAAGGTCAAGTGCCTTTACTTGGTCGGTCATTATAACGCCAGTTGTTGCCGTTCTATCATCCAGTTTTGGTTGCAGCGGAATACCCTTGTCTGTATTTGTGACAGGGCATACTAAGGCCACACCGCGGGCAAATCTATTATAGCTTGCATTGCTAACTACTACAGCAGGTCTTCGCCCTTGCTGCTCATGCCCCTTTGCTGGATTAAAGTTCATTTTGATTATGTCACCTTGCTTGGGAGTATAAGTCATTAAAATACCTCTCTGCCTGCAGGCTCACCTGTATCCCATTCTTCGGTTTTATAATTACCGCTGTAATCTCTAAGGCGTTCTGCCGTAGTCAGATGCCTGCGCTTTACCTTTGGCTGAAACGGTAGAGCTTCATCCATTAGCATCTGCCGAAAGAGCATATTAACAACTACAGAAACATTCATGCCTAGCTTATTAAGCAGGACATCCAGATCGCGCTTAATATCGCTGTCTATTCTTACGTTAATTGTTGTTGCTTGCTTGGTTGTTGTCATAATAGTCTCCTTTTATTGAATTGTGTATACAGATTAGTATACAGTATATACTGTGTCCACTTGGGTGGCAAGATAATCAAAAGTCAATAGAAAAACTGCCAAAATATTTCAACCATTCCGTTGTCATGGATTTTATAGGTCAGGCGGTTTTTCTCGTCTATTGTACGACTCCAACGCCCTGACATGTCATGTTTCAAAGGCTCTGGGTGTCCTATACCCATGTTACCATTACGGATAATATCTTTTATTAGCTTGTTTATCTTATCTAGGGTCCGCTTGTCCTCTTTCTGCCATTGCGTGTAGTGGTCAAAGCCTTCAAGAGTGAAGCTCACATTTTCAATCATGCATAAGCTCCCCCTTGTGCTGCTCTAGGAAGTCTAAGCCACGTTGCGGAATATCCCCCGTTTCCATTGCTTCTAGTTCATCCATTGTAAAGCTGATAGTCAACCCTTGCTCTGATTGTGCTATGCTACGCTTTAAGCTCACCAAGTTTTCACCCGTGTAGTAATCATCATGTGCTTTTAGCTCAAATGGGATTGCTTGCGCCCCTATTGCTTGACGGAAATAAATATGAATAGCAGATGATAGATTAAGCCCTATCTTATTAAACAAGTTTTCGGCATCACGCTTCAATCCTTCATCTATACGGATGGTTAAATTAGTCTGTGCCATATGGCAACCTCTTTTCTTTTTTATAAGTGGTCATTGCAATTACATTGTACTATAAATTATTAACTATGTTAGTGCAAATATGTATTTTGCAAATTAAAAAAACTGCCAATCGTGCAACAAATTTGTTGCACGATTGGCAGTTTTTATTTGTCCTCTTGTAAAATTACACATATTGTGTTAAAATCCCGGGCATTACAACACGAAAGGAGGTGAGCCAATGTCAATAGTAAGTACCCATGTAAACGCTAATTTGCGTATGGCAGGCGAAGAAAACGAAACAGTGCTTTCCTTGCACCAAATCCGCCCGAACTTAAACGCAGGAAACGTAGAATCAATCATGGAGGGCGTTGAACTAATCCGTCAGCAGCCGGTAACAGGTGCAAGACTGCTTATTACTACCGAGCTTGCACCGGCATAGACGCCTGACTGAGAGCGATATGAAAGGAGGTGAAACCCTAAATGAATCCAACCCCGTCAAACCGTGCAGTAATAACCTTTTATTCCAACCTGGGAGAAGTAGTACGCATATCAATCCCGAGAGCAAGGATGGACAACACCGCCGACGAAGCACGAACTGCTATGGAAGCAATCATCGAAAACGGAGCAGTAATCACTACGGCCGGTATCCCTGCCGATGTACGCAGTGCAGAGCTTGTAAGCACCAGCCGCACACCAATCGTACCCGCATCAGCATAAAAACGCCGGGTATTTAAAACTGAAAGGAGGTAAATACCATGTTAGTAGAGACATCAAGAAGATTACAATTACGCTATGAAGAAGGCCGCTTTTCTTTCAGCCGCTTTGCAGTCAACGCAAGCGACGAAGATTTGCACGACCTTGCGATGCAGCTCAACTGCTTCCAGGAAGACGCAGCAGAACAGGTCGTAAGGGTTCAGGTTTTGGAATACAGATAGGAGCATAAAGCCCCATTTTAACGGAAGGAGGTGAAAATATTGCCAGACAACGTATATACCCGGAATTTCTGCGAAATGCATTTTAATACATCCCTGGACGGAAACCGCATCATCCGTATACCCGACCCGGTAGACGGAATAGCGGCTGCCACAGTAAACAGCGCGGCTATGCGCTTTGTATCCGCAAATCCATTTGATGAAACGGTAGGCTCTCTCACAAGCCTTGCCCGTGCCGACCATGTTGTCGTAACCCGCACTGTGCTTATATAGTTGCTTTGATTTTACTCCAAAACAGGCTTGCTTGCCAGAGCGGGCTTGTTTTTTTATTGCCAGGTAATTGCTCCGCACAGGGTTTAACCCTTCCATGTTTGTTTGCTTGTTTTAATAAAAATATTTAAAACCTGTTTTAAAACCTGTTTTCGGTATCCGGGAAACCCAGTGTTTATACCGCCCTACTCATGTAAAAGGTGAGGATGGATTTGCACAAAGGTAAGGATGGATTTGCACAAAGGTAAGGATGGATTTGCACAAAGGTAAGGATGGATTTGCACAAAGGTAAGGATGGATTTGCACAAAGGTAAGGATGGATTTGCACAAAGGTAAGGATGGATTTGCACAA
>Ga0209755_10006019_pt1 | contig 13571 bp, 15 predicted proteins | sample TergutCo191P1_FD_187301 | JGI IMG/M metagenome (GOLD analysis project Ga0209755, IMG submission 187301) | Cornitermes sp. P1 segment gut microbial communities from Petit-Saut dam, French Guiana - Co191P1 (SPAdes) (version 2) | ecosystem: Host-associated > Arthropoda: Insects > Digestive system... | reverse complement strand
AGCAAGAAGACTTCGCAAAAGAATACAAAGGCGACTGCATGCAAGACAAACACGATAATCTGGTATGCCTGTTCCCAAACGAATACCGTTTGAATTTAGCGGTGAAGAATTATGGAGAATTGGAATTCTTAACCACAAACAATTAACGTTTTCTATATTACCAAACGTGTTCGGCATTATCCAAAAAAAAGGCAACGAAAGCAAACTCTGCGGGAAAGTGATCGGTTATGTGAAGGTTCCTAAGCCTGAACCCGGTGGTGGAGAGGAGACTCCTTTTGATGCTCTTGTTAGCCCGGATGGAATTTTAGCCATACAAGGAGATTACTCCAAACACCAGGACTTTGAATCTTTTCGCAACAACTTGCAGCAGACTTTGCCTAAAGGGTTGCAGGAAATTTTGAAACATATATTGGAAGACGAAGATATAAGAGAAACACTTGACAAAACCAAGAAAATCAGCGTTAGCGTTATTCCTCCGAAAAACACAAAGCTGGGAGATTTTTTCCCGGTGCCTGCGCAACTTGTGCCATACCAGTCAGAAGACATACTGCTAAGCGAAGATTGCGATATTTTCTTTTTGGGAGAATATACAACCATCGGCAGCGCACATCTGTTTTTAACCGGATTCCCAATACTCTACCAGGCGAAATACAGAGAGCAGGCCGAGCTGGAAAAAGAACAGGAAGTGGATGCGCTCTTAGCGGAGATAGACGGGCAAAAGCCTATGTCAAAAATAGAGTCCGATTGCAACCCTGCTGTTCATTTGAGCGGAGAATTAAACGATTACAAAGGCAATTTGCTGGAATTGCTCGGCGCAAAAGTTTTGCCGGAAATAATGTATGCAATAGAAAAGAATGATTCCGAGGGTTTTCAAGTAGGCATAAGCGCGCTTCGCCGCTTTATGCGCACATACCCTCACCAGCAAGACCTAGATAAGATGATAGCTGTTCTGCAAGTCATGAACGAAACCAAGCATTCAAGCTCAAACGATTCCAAAATTCTGGCTCTGTTATGCCAAAAAATGAGCGCATTGCACCACGAAGAATTTGAGATTTTACCGGAAATACAACGAAAACTGGGGGAAATTTGAAATCCGAAACATGCAATTTAGAAGGCCTTTTAATCATATGCCCGGACTTCTTTCCAGACTCACGTGGCTGGTTTTACGAATCTTACAACGCAGACAAATTCAAAGCCTTGGGCATAGACACAGTTTTTGTCCAGGACAACCATAGCCGCTCCGTAAAAAACACCTTGCGTGGCCTGCATTACCAGAAAAATCCCGGGCAGGCAAAGCTCGTGCGCTGCACACACGGCAAAATATGGGACGTGGCAGTTGATATTCGCAAAGATAGCCCTACCTACGGCAAATGGCATGCCTTGGAGCTCAGCGAAGAGAACAGGAAATTCCTCTATATTCCCATAGGATTTGCCCATGGTTTTTGCGTTCTCTCAGACTTTGCAGAGGTTCAATATAAATGCAGCTCCGTGTACAACGGAGCTGAAGAGGCAGGCTATGCCTGGGATGATCCTAAGATCGGTATAAAATGGCCCATTAGCGACCCTGTCTTGAGCGACAGGGACCTTAAAAACCCTACTCTGCCGTAGCTTCAGCAGGAGCCGCCGGAGCTTCTTCTACCTGACCGGCACGAACTCTACGCTCTGTTATGCGAGCAGCTTTGCCCTGAAGGTTGCGCATATAGAATATGCGAGCTTGGCGAACGCTGCCGTGTGCGTCTATGGCTATGGAGTCTATCAGTGGAGAATGCATCTGGAAAACACGCTCAACGCCGATGCCGCTGGATATTTTGCGAACGGTTACGGAAGAGCTTATGCCTGTGCCTTTACGCTGGATAACCACGCCTTTGAAGGGCTGAATGCGGCTTTTTGACTTGCCGTCTGCAGTTTTTTCCATGATTTTGACATTAACCGTAACGGTGTCGCCGGCACGGAAATCAAAGGCGTCTTTCTTTTTATTTTCTTGATGTATTGCCTCTATATTAAGCTTGGCCATAAAAACCTCAAAAATTTGGACTTATAAATATAGTAAAAAAAATATAAATTGTCAAGGGCAGCGGTTATTTTTTTAAAAACGCACTTTGAATATACCTACTTTGTAAAAAATAATGTATATTTACAAAACGGTGTAATTATGAAGATTATTTTTGTGGTAGACGACAGTCCGGTTAATTTGACCAAAGCTAAACAGGCTTTAGATGGCAGTTATCGTGTTTTGACCCTGCTTTCAGCCGAAAATATGTTTACGCTTATTGAGAAAATTACCCCTGATCTTATTTTACTTGATATTGAAATGCCTGAACTCGATGGTTTTGCGGCCCTGCAAAGATTAAAAGGAGACCCTAAAACCAAAGATATTCCTATTATATTTTTAACCGCCTATAGTGATGAAAGCAGGGAGACCCGTGGTCTGGAGCTCGGCGCTGTGGATTTTATAGCGAAACCATTTTCGCCGCCTGTGCTGCGGAACCGCATTTCGCACCACCTGCAAATAGAAGAGCTTATAAACAAGCAAACGGAACTGCTCAAGGAAAAGTCTCAGCAGCTTGAACAATTGAACACCAGCATTATCTCAATTATAGCCGAATTGGTGGAAAACCGTGATAAGCTTACAGGCGGGCATATTGAACGCTCAACAAAATATTTGAGAATACTTATTGACGGCATGCTGGAGCTGGGAGTATACGCTCAGGAACTGAAAGAATGGGATAAAGAAGCCGCCATAGCCTCGGCTCGCTTGCATGATGTCGGTAAAATTACGGTTTCGGATTTGATTTTGAACAAGCCTGGCAAATTGACTAAAGAGGAATATGAGCAAATAAAGACCCATGCGGCGGCGGGGGAACAGATTATAGACCACATGATGAAGCAAACCAACGGCGGAATCTTTTTGTATTATGCGAAATTCTTTGCCGGTTATCACCATGAGCATTGGGATGGCTCCGGTTATCCATACGGATTGAAAGGCGAAAAAATTCCGTTGCAGGGGCGCATAATGGCAATTGTAGATGTTTATGATGCACTCGTTGCAGAAAGAGTTTATAAACCGCCCTTTTCACATGAAGAAGCCAAACGCATTATAATATCCGAAAAAGGCAAGCATTTTGACCCGAAAATAGTTGATGTATTTTCCGAAATCCAGGACAGATTCAGGCTAGAGGCAGAAGGGCTATGAACATAATGAAAATCCAAAGAATGCTCATGGAAAGGTTGCCTTATTTGCAAACCTTTTTTGTTGTGGCAGCTTTTGGATTAATGGTTCTATTGAGCTATGGGTATGTAAGCAGCATTGAAAAAAAACATTTGATCCGAAATGTGGAAAATGTATTTCAGAACACATGGATAAAAATAGAAGCGGACTTGCAGGAGCCTAAATCCAATTTGGCCGGATTTTCTCGAACCGTGCGCAATATGATAATAAACGGGCAAGCCGACAAACTGCAGGACTATTTCTCTACGATTACCAGAGAGTTCACCAGAAAAGACCTTATAATGGGTTTTGACGGCGTTTACGCCTATTTTTCCGAATACGGAAATATTGACGGTGAAATTCGCGCTTTGCCGGAAGGCTATGATGCAAAGACACGTCCGTGGTACAAGGCTGCAGAAGAGGCTAAAGGAGAAATAGCTTTGACTCAGCCTTATGTAAATCTTCGTTCCGGTGTGGTAGTTGTAACATATTCTGTTTTTATTTATGATGACGAAGACCAGCCGTTGGGTGCTATTGCCTTGAGCGTTAACTTGGACAGAATTGGCAAATACGCCACTGAGACTTATATATACGATGGAAGCTATGGTATTCTTTTCGATCAGGATCTTAAGGTTATAGCTCATCCTAATCCGGCTTATTTAGGCATGCCGCTGCTCAAAATGAATGATGGCGAGGCTATAGTAGAAGCCTTGAAAGACGGCAAGCAAATTTCAGACCGTGAGGCTCAGGATCATCTCGGCAATAAGTCCGTGCTGTTTTTCAAGGAGTTTCCGAATGGATGGTATATAGGCATTTTAACGCCGGCAGATAAATATAATGAGAATCTTGAGAACATGATGAAAATTCTCGCTTCTCTGGGTTTTTTGCTTGCTGCTTCGCTTAGCTTTCTTTTGCTGCGTGTTATATCTGCTAGGATGAAATCCGATGAGCTCATTATGGTGATGATGGACGCAACCCCTCTTGTGATGAATCTTTGGAATAAAAACTATCAGAATATCAATACAAATGCAGAGGCGCTCAGGCTATTCAATTTATCGAGCAAAGGGGAGTATTTAGACAGATTTTTTGATCTCATGCCAAAGTATCAGCCTGATGGACGGCTTACTAGCGAAAAGGCATTTGAAGTTCTTAACATAGCTTTTGAAGAGGGGTATTACCGTTTTGAATGGATGCACCAGAATTTCAAAGGCGAGGCTATTCCTTGCGAAGTCACTCTGGTTCGCATCAAATATAAAGATGAGTTTATGGTTGTGGGCTATACACGTGATTTGCGTGAGGTAAAGGCTGCTTTCACAAAAATGCGAGAAGCCGATGAACGTGCTCAAATACTGCTGAATTCTGCGCCTATGAGCATAACCATGTTCGACGTAAACTCCGATATCATAGATTGCAACCAGGCAGCACTCAGCTTGCTGGGGATTACCGACAAAGCGGAGTATAGCGCAGACAGGCTTTTCAAGTATTCTCCGCCATTCCAGCCGGACGGAACGCCTTCGCTGGAAAAGGCTCTTGCCGTAAATAAAAAGGCACGTGACGAGGGTTATTGCCGTTTTGAATGGATGCATTTGAATACCAATGGCGAGTCTGTGCCGTGCGAGATTTCTCTTGTTGGCGTAAGGCATAAAGGGCAGGATGCCGTTGCCGGCTATGCAAGGGATTTGCGTGAGCAACAGGCGACAATGCGTGAAATGCGCAAGGCTGCAATGGCCGAGGCGGGCAACAGGGCAAAGAGCAAATTCCTTGCCACAATGAGCCATGAAATACGCACTCCTATGAATGCTATTTTGGGCATAACGGAAATTCAGCTTCAAGACGATTCTCTGCCAACGCATATAAAAGAGGCATTTGGCGAAATTTACAACTCCGGCGAATTGCTGATAGGCATAATTAACGACATACTCGATCTGTCTAAAATAGAAGCAGACAAGATGGAGCTTAAACTGACTAAATACGAAGTTGCAAGCCTTATCAACGATGCGGTGCATTTGAATATGATGCGCAACAGCAAGCCGGTGGAGTTCCATTTAAAGGTTGATGAAAACATGCCGTGCGAACTGTTCGGCGATGAGCTGCGCATTAAGCAAATTTTGAATAATCTCTTGTCCAATGCTTATAAATATACGGAAGCCGGCAGCGTAAAATTGCTTGTTCATTCAGAAAGGAATGTTGAAGAAGAGAGCGTTATGCTTGTTTTCGAAGTAAGCGATACCGGCCAGGGCATGACGGAAGAGCAAAAGGAATCGTTATTCACTTCTGAATATGCCCGTTTTAATCTGGAGGCTAACCGTTCTATTGAGGGCACCGGCTTGGGCCTTAACATTGTGTGGCGTTTGATAAAAATAATGAATGGCACAATTACGGTTGAGAGCAGGCCAAACAAGGGTTCTACTTTCACCGTGCGTTTGCCTCAAAAGAAAACCAGCGATGGAACCATAGGCAAAACCACAGTTGAAAATTTACAGAATTTCCGCATGACAAGTTCTTATAAATCCAAAAAGGCGAGAATTGCACGTGAGTATATGCCTTACGGCAAGGTTTTGATTGTGGATGATGTTGAGTCCAATCTGTATGTGGCAAAGGGCTTAATGCTGCTCTACGGTTTGTCCATAGATGTCGCTTCTGGCGGAATAGAAGCTATTAACAAGATCAAGTCCGGCAAGGAATATGATATTGTATTTATGGATCACATGATGCCGAAGATGGATGGCATAGAAGCGACAAAAATTATAAGAGAATTCGGTTATAAGCGGTTTATTGTAGCATTGACGGCGAATGCTGTTACCGGCCAGTCAAAGCTTTTCCTCGATAATGGTTTTGATGAATTCATATCAAAGCCCATAGACATTCGGCAGCTTAACGCTGTTTTGAATAAATTTATTCGCGATAAGCAATCTCCTGATGTACTTGCTGCTGCGAGAAAGAAAAAGCAAACTATGGATGAAGCGGCATTCCATACCAGCATTTCCAAGGTAGATTCCTCTTTGCTGTCTATTTTCCCGCTTGATGTTAAAAAGTCTTTGCCTGTTGTAGAGGATGTTCTGAAAAACATAGACTATGCTTCAGAAGAGGATTTGCGCCAGTTCTCCATAAATGTGCATGCTTTGAAGAGCGCTCTTGCAAATATAGGCGAATTGGAAGCCTCAAGACTTGCGTTCACTTTGGAAAAGGCCGGTAAAGATCGCGATAAAAATACAATAAAAGCGCAAGCTCCCACATTGATATTTGATATTCGCAGCATAATGGAAAAGATCGAGAAAAAGAAACTGGTTGTCAATTCGTCCACCGATGTGGATTCCGATCCCAGCTTTTTGCACGATCAACTGCAGATTATTTGCGGTGCCTGCGCAGATTATGACGAAAGGCCTGTTTACGCAGCTCTGGAAGCTTTAAAGGAACATTCCTGGAAGGTGGAAACCCAGGCTTTGATAGACAAAATATCCGAACAGATGCTTTACGGCAATTTTGACGATGTGGGCAAATTGGCGGCGGCTCGTTTGTAAATCATTTAATTTTCTACATTTTCAACCTGATGGCTAAAACTATAGCGATTTGTAACCAAAAGGGCGGAGTTGGCAAAACAACAACGGCGGTTAATTTAGCCGCCTGTTTTGCCATATTTGAAAAAAAAACTCTTTTAATAGATATAGACCCTCAAGCTAATGCAAGCCAAAGCGTTGGCATAAACGAAACTCAAGAAGAAGACATTTACGAAGCACTGACTTTAACCGAGGTTCCGGGAGAAGCTACCTTTGAAAGGTTGTCCCAGATTATAAAACCCATTGACCCGAGATACAAGCTTGAATACCTTAATATTATACCCTCCAGTCCCGGCCTTGCGAAAATGGAGATGGATCTTGTAAATGCAATGAGCAGGGAACGTAGGCTGCAAAGGCTTATCAAAACCGTAGAGCACAATTACGAATACATTATAATTGATGCCCCGCCGAGCTTGAACCTGCTCACAATAAATACCCTCACCGCCGCAGACTGCGTTATCATACCGGTTCAGGCAGAATTTTTTGCGCTTGTGGGGGTGGCTGAACTTTCAAATACCATAAAACTGGTGCAAAACAATTTGAACCCCAATTTGAAAATTGAAGGCGCTCTCCTCACAATGTGCGATTCCAGAAATTCGCTTTCAAAACAAGTTACAGACTCATTGCAGAAAAATTTTCAAGGCAAAGTATTTAGCACGTCAATTCCTCGCAATGTAAAGCTGGCAGAGGCTCCCTCGCATGGAAAGCCCGTTCTGCTTTATGATATTCAAAGTGCGGGCAGCCAGGCATACATGAAGTTGGCAAAAGAAATCCTGGAGGGTTGCAATGGGTAAAAAAACTATGGGTTTGGGCATAGGACTGGATGTTATTTTACGTGATCACTCTATGAATATTGCGGAAAAAGCCAGTGATGTGACAAAAATATCCCTTAGCCTTATTGATCCCAATCCGTTTCAGCCCCGCAAGCATTTTGACAAGGAGGCTTTGCAGGAACTTGCCGAAAGCATAAAGCTGCAGGGAATTTTGCAACCGATCTTGCTGCGCAAGCATGCCGGGCGTTACCAAATTGTCAGTGGTGAGCGCCGTGTTAGAGCGGCCAGGCTTGCAGGCTTGGGTGAAATAGAGGCAAGAGTTTTTGATCTGCTCTCAGACAAAACAATGGCGGAATGGGCTATAATTGAGAACATACAGCGTGAAGACCTTGACCCCATAGAGACAGCGGCTTCTTATCAGAAACTCCTTGAATCTCACGGTTATACCCACGAAGATCTGGCTACCAGGCTCAGCAAATCCAGAGCTGCTATCACAAACTCGCTTCGCTTGCTTAACTTGCCGGAACAGGTGAGACTCTGGATCGCAGAGGGGCAGCTATCTGCAGGTGCGGCTCGCTCGCTGCTCTCTCCGAACATAGCCGACCCTGTAAAGGCGGCAAAGAATATAATTGAAAATAAACTGTCCGTAAGAGAAGCTGAGAATCTCACCAAAAAACAGGCATCATCCGGGCGCACGGCAGTTGCGGTAAGCCCCGATATGCAAAAATTTTTGAATGCTTTGCAGAGTGCTTTCGGAACGAAAGTCGAATGTAGAAGCTCCCATAAACACCCACAAAAGGGCACTTTGATAATAAGTTATAATTCTTATGAAGATTTAACCCGTATTCAGCAGGCGATAAACAGGATATGAAAAAGCTCTATACCATACAGATAATTCCAGAAGGCTCGACAAAGGTTCAGACATACAGAATCAACCGAGTTTGGATTAAGCTATTTGCATGGCTTATTTGTATAACTATTATTTTATTCTGCGTATTTATTTGGAGATTCGCAGAGATAAATATGCAACTTGCAAACTCATGGCGGCTTCAAGCAGACAACAAATGGCTCATGGATAGGCACTCGGAATACGAGGCTGCCTTCTCCGACCTTGACTCCATTTATGCTATAGAGACCCAAATACATAATATTCTGGAAACCTATCTGGAAAGCGATTCAAGCAAGATTCGTTCTATTTTGGACAAAAACCGCCTTATGCACATATCTTCCCAAAAAGTTCAGCTAGATACGGACTTTGAGGCGGAAATAAATCTGAACAGGCAAAATTTGGAGGTTTTCCCAAACATGCTTCCGGTGATAGGTGCTGTTATAAGCCAGCAATATTCCGAAGAGCATAAAGCTGTGGATTTTGCGTCTGCCGTTAATGAGCCGGTTTTCGCTACGGCCAGCGGCAAGATAACATTTGCAGGTGATAAAGGGGACCTTGGGCTTACTATTGAGATAGATCACGGCGGAATTACAACCCTGTATGCGCATTTATCCCGTTTTTCGCCTACAACAAAAAAAGGCGCAACTACTCGTAAAGGTGATATTATAGGCTATGTAGGCAATACAGGCAATTCCACCGGTGCTCACCTGCATTATGAGATTCTCATAAACGGAGTCAATATGAATCCGGAGAAGTATTTTTAATTTTCTATATTTACCCCAAACATTGACTTTTTAGAGGTTTTAAATGGGAAATAAATTCAATGGCGAACTTACGCATCTGAGCTCTTCTACCGTGATAGAAGGCGAAATACGGCTGGATAATGATATCCGCATAGCCGGCACTGTTACCGGCTCTATTGATACGAAAGGTGCGCTGATAGTTGAGCAGACCGGCAAAATAAAAGGCGAAATAAAGGCAAGCCAAGCCACCATTGCCGGCAAAATACAAGGCAACATAGAGTGCGATGGCCTAATGATACTGGAAAGCCGAGCCTGCTTTGTAGGCGACATAAAAACGCGCCAAATAGTTATAAATGAAAGCGCAGAATTCCAAGGAACCTGCGCAATGCCTATAAGCGGGGATGCGTAAACTTATACAGTTTATCTCCTCTCCTTACAGGGGCACTTACAGGTATTGAAAATAAACTGGCTTTTTGGACTTTCGGGACAATTTCTTCATTCTCCCTAAGTTCTTCTGTTTTTTGTTCTACCACTCCGGTGGTAGGTCCTGTTATAAGCACATCTTCCCCTACGCAAAGTTCTTCGCCGGTTTCAAATATTATTTCGGCGACCTTTATTTTTGCAAAATAATTTGTGACCTTGCCCAGATAGATCTTTGTTCTTGCAGCTTTTGTTCCATGAACATCAGACCATTCGCCGAGCCTCTGCCCCAGGTAGTAGCCATTCCAAAAGCCTCTGTTGAAAACTGTGGAGAGCTTCTCCTTCAAAGCCAGTTTTTCTTCTTTTGTCAAAGCCGTTTCTGCAGCCTGTTTGTAGCATTCAACCGTTGTTTTAACATACTCGGGAGCACGTGAGCGACCTTCTATCTTAAGTATGCTAACCCCGGCTTCTAAAATTCTGTCTACGAATTCAATTGTGCACAAGTCCTTAGGAGACATTATGTATTTGTTATCTATAACAAGTTCTTCATCCGTTTCCAGATCTTTTGCGAGGTAACCTCGTCGGCAAATTTGAAAGCAATCTCCTCTGTTTGCGGAATGGTTGTAGTGGTGCAAGCTCAAATAGCATTTACCGGAGGTTGCCATGCAAAGAGCTCCGTGGCAAAAGATTTCAATTTTAACCGGGTTTCCCGACGGTCCCCTTATTTGCCTTTTCTCTATTTCCCTTATTATTTCCGCTACTTGAGCAAGGGTTAGCTCTCGTGCTAAAACCATAACATCGCAAAAAGCGGAAAAAAACTCTACAGCTTCTATATTGGAAATGTTGAGCTGCGTTGATGCATGAAGTTCTATTCCTTTTTTGCGCACGTAGCCAAGCACTGCCATGTCCGAGGCTATTATCGCATCAATTCCAACCGCAGCATCCACTATTTGCCGCATTTTCTCTATTTCGTTGCCATAGATAACGGTGTTCAGGGTTAAGTATGATCTTACGCTGTTTTCCTTGCATATTGCTATTATTTTTGCCAGATCTTCCAGGCTAAAGTTTACGGAATTTCTGGCCCTCATATTTAAATTCTCAACGCCAAAATAGACGGAGTTTGCACCGGCGTTTATGGCTGCCATAAGAGACTCATAAGAGCCGGCCGGAGCTAGAATTTCACACATAACGCAAGCTCATGTTTCTCTTTGTATGGCCCTTGCAGGTTCCATATTTTTGCGTTTGGATATGAATCGGTTTTTAAAACGGAAAAAAAATCGCCGCCCATGCATTTGTAATAGGCTTCTTTTTTTGTCCAAAGGGGATAAAAAATTTCCGCTTTATCTGTAACTTCGCTTGGCGCAAAAAATCTTTTGGAGATTGCTTTAAAGTTCCTATTGCCGTAAAACTCCAGATCTATGCCGACTTCGCACTCTTTTGAAAAAGCGAGAATGCATTTTTTTTGGCTGTTGCTCCAGTTCACAAAACCTTGCCCTTGAGGTAAGAATGGCTTGCCCAGAGAATTATAGCTTATTTGCGGGAAAATTTCATCAAAGCCTTTGCTTTCGGGCATAACATATATATAAATAGCGGCCTTCGGGCAACGCAGAATCATCCAAGGCTCAGTAAGCATAATGGAGATAAGGGGATTCGAACCCCTGGCCTACGCATTGCGAACGCGTCGCTCTACCAACTGAGCTATATCCCCAAGGTAGAAGTAATGTAGTAAAAAATTTCTATATTTAACTTAAAATTTAACCAGTGAGGTAAAAAATGCTTGTACTTAAGCAATTTGAAATAGATAAAGATGCAGATATTTTCCTGAAAATTTCAGGTAGAGAATCGGGTATCTTAAGCTTTCTTCTTTCTCTGATCGGTCTGGATCCGATAACAACCTTTGAAGCTGACAAAAAGTCAGTAAGGTTTGAAACGGTGTCTGTAAGAAAAGGAAAATTCCGTGTTTCCGTTCCGAATTCAGCGATTACAGGAGTAGTAACCGGCTGGACAAAGCCTTTTCAGCTTCTTGTAGTCGCAGCGGTGTTCTTGATTTGCGGCCTTAGTGGCATTGGTACAAGTATGGCGATTGTTATAGCTGGAGTGGTTGTAGCTGCTATTTGCTTGGTTTTTTACTTTTTAAATAAATCCCTGTTTTTCGGTTTCTATAATGGCGGAGATTCTCCGATTGCCATAATGCAGGTTGGCAGAAGCGTGATTGAGAATGTTCCTCTTGATTTGGAAAAATTTGAAGAAGCTGCCGCTGTTTTGAACGAAGTCATTTTGAATAGCAAGCTCAAAGAATAGAAGATGGTTTAAGAGGTTAAGCTATGGAAAGGGTAATTTGCAGCCTGACTGATAAGTCGGTAAAAAAAATAGATGCAGCGCTGTTTTTTGCCTTGGAAAAGCACATAATAGATTCCGGCCTAGGCGCAGACAAAGACAGTTTTGAAACCATAAAAGAGCGTTTGCACAATCCGCCTATTTTAAGCTCAAAAGAATTTGCGGAAGAGTGCATATATGTAATTTTAGCGGGCGGGTTTCGGCAAAAAATAGCAAAGCGGAAATTTGGTGAGATAATGGATTTTATATATGCCGGCGGTGATGTTTGCGAAAAAAAGTTGCTGCCGATTTTTGGAAATTTGAATAAGATACGGGCTATAATAAAAATCTGGAATAATAGTAAAAAATATCGCAACGGATTTTATGTATTGAAAACGGATGCGGAGAAATTAACTTATTTGGCAACTCTGCCTCACATTGGCGAGATAACAAAAAATCACATAGCCCGCAATTTAGGCATCAATGTTGTTAAGCACGATGTATGGATTCAAAGGCTGGAATCTGTGTTTGGCGATAAGATGTTTGCGCAGATTGAAAAAGCAACGGGGTTGAACAGAGGGTATATTGACGTTGTGCTGTGGAAGGCATGCCAGATTGGGATTTTGAAGTTTTTGTAGTTAAAAAGCGGCGTTCTTATGGAACTTTTGGAGCTACATATTTAAACCCCATAGCTTCCCATTTAGGCCGCATTTCGTCCAAGTGCTTAAAGTACCCTCGTATCCCACCGAATTCTTCCAGCAGTTCCATGCGAATGCGATAAACTTCGTCTATCGGGTCTTCTTCAATATGCTTCATTTTCAGCCCCCTGTCTTATTATATCCAAGAACATATCAGGCGTCACCAATTCAGGCAACCACAAGTTTTTTGACGCATTAAAGATTGTTATCTTGTAAGACGCAGATCTCCCTAAATGAGTCATATTCCAACTTAAAAGATAGTTAATTTTATAAATCACGCACACAGCCAAATGAAAACAATCCGTTTTTGCTTTTAATGGGATTTGCAAATAATTAAAATAATCTTCCGCAAGAGCTTCAATTTCGGCATTTCTTAAATAAAGAGGAATGCCAGATAACAGCTCCATTCTGCGATTCGCTGCTTGAATATCGCCTTTGCTACATTCTTGAATTACAAATTCACTTATGCATAAATCATAATTATGCCTTTCATGTTCCCAAAAGAGTCTTGTTACTTCCTGACGGAACGCTTTGACAATATCCCTGCTAGGCCTAGCTGTTATGACGCTAGGTATAGTAGTTTCTATATACACAGTCTTTTTAGCTGGTTGCATGGTTATAAATATAGAAAATTGCTACTGGGTAGATGAAAGTGTTGAATGATGTGGAGAGGAAAACGTCTGAACCCCGATTTCCAGGATTTTAGGATTTTCTTGATTTCTCAGCACTGTGCTTAGCAATCATGTGTTGACTTTGCGAAGAAAGCCCGAAACTGCATCAAAATAAATCGCTGTGATGTGAGGCTAATGCCCACCTCGCTGCTGTGGCGGCAAGCGGGGTTAAAATTATGTTAATTACTTCAAAAAAGCTATAATTGCTGATACTATCGCAACTGTTACTGATATAATAGTGATTATTGTGTTTTTTCTGGATGAGTTCAGCTGCTTATCCAATTCTGGAATAGCAG
>Ga0209755_10006018_pt1 | contig 13572 bp, 12 predicted proteins | sample TergutCo191P1_FD_187301 | JGI IMG/M metagenome (GOLD analysis project Ga0209755, IMG submission 187301) | Cornitermes sp. P1 segment gut microbial communities from Petit-Saut dam, French Guiana - Co191P1 (SPAdes) (version 2) | ecosystem: Host-associated > Arthropoda: Insects > Digestive system... | reverse complement strand
ACATTTCGATGGCCATTATCTCCGTAACCGTTCAACTTTGGATATAGGTGTTTTGGGTTATATCGGTATAGTTTAACATAAGGAACACTCTCCCGAAATTTCGCACATTCCTCCTGTTACACCCTGTATACATACAGTCATTAGAAAAGAACCCCCAGCATATCAAGACACAATAAATCAGGGAATATGAAGAAACCAAAGTCCTCTTTTTATATAAAACTTGGAGGAAGTTTTTGACATCCTCATTAATTCTCAGTGTGAACCATGTTTGTGGCCCTGCTTGCCATTAAAGTAGTGTTTAATTTAATCCCAGGTAAAATGAAGCATGTACGGAGTGAATGTCACCACAACAGAGTAAATTATCTTCTTTTGCAAGTGACCTTGGATTTTTTCAATTCAAACAATGTTTTTCTTGTATGCTGAACTGAAATAGTGTACTGGTGTAAGATCTGGACTTCTCAGAGACTAGGTTATTAGGCCACATTTTCCAGTCTGTTGATTAGGAAATATAGCGTTCAGAGCATTTGAAACCTTAAGGCTGAAATGTAGCATAATGAATGATATGGCTGAATTTTCTGTATCTGTGATAGGTGGTTGTTGAGCTGTTTATGTGTTACTTTTCTAATGGCAAGTTACCTTCTGGATACATCAGTTCATCTGTAAGTCTCAAGACTTTTTCTAGTGACCCTTGCAGTAACATGTTTTGGACTAATGAATTCATCAGGATTTTACTTTTGAATGTAATTCAGACCTGTCATTAGATTGCTCACTTTGTTGTGGCAAAAGGGCTTGTGTGCTTCAAATGATCCTGAGGGCTGTGCCAGCAGTAGCATAGCTACTAGCAGGGCCTCTCATACCAGAGAGGTCAAAGGGGAGAAGCCAGACTAAGAAGTAACCCACTGGCCCTGTAGGTTATCAGGAGTTTGCAATGGGCTGGCAACCCATCCTGTAAAACAGAAGAGTTGCTGTGTACCTCAGTCAAAAGCAAACGCGAAATAGGAACAACTAGAATTGAAAGTGAGTTTGAAAAAGTATTCTGCATATAGGTATAAAGAGCATTCAGGGATTAACAACTAAATATGATGAAGTTTTTAAGGAAATGGAATGAAGTAATTTAAATGGTGCTGTGGTAATGGAAACTTAGAAAAAAAGTACAGAAAGTGAGTTACAAGGTAAATTTATTCACATGTGGAGTGGCATTGGGAAAGGCAATACAGCAAAAAAGGGGCAGCTTCATTGCAGTAAAGTGCGAATGGCAGAAAAATATTATAATGATGGAAGAAATAAACAAAAGAATCCTGAAGATGATTCTAAAGGTATACAATATAGAAGTGGTCGTTATAGCATGATCCAAATGAGGATGCTAAAGCTGGAGAAAAGGATGACTTTTATTACCACATACGAGTAATAAGCAGGAAAATTACATCAGGACAAGAACTCATAGTAGGTGATTTGACTGGCGAAGTGAAAAGCAAAACAAGTGGTAGAAGAGTTGGACGTAATGGGGAAGGTGAGCAAAATTATAATGGGGATAGAATAGTAGAATTTTTCAACAAAGAAGATTTGGCTGTTGTGAACATTTTTTTAAACAAATTAATTTGTGTAATGGGAATAGCAGACTAGAAAACTCAGATCTATGTTGATACTGGTATTAATGAAGCAAAATAGGAGATGTATTGTGATAGATGTTGGAGCATACAGAGGACCAGAATGTAGAACATCATTATATGGTGAAAGCAAAAATCGTATGCTCTGTGCGTAAGAGAGGTAAGGAAGGTAGAAGTGAACTGTAAACTACATTTATTTCACAATGGAAGTATGAAATTGTTATATAAAACAAGGGTACGGAAGTATATTAAAATATGTGGAGGAGGAATGGAAGAGAGCTAAAGATATTTAAGGGAAAATTGCAGAAAGCAGCAAGAGTGGTATTAGGAGAAGAAATTGAGGTGAGGGGGAAATACAGAAAACAGTTGTATATACATGCGGTTTTGGAAACAATAGTTTGTGAAAAGAAAAAGCTATTCCTAAGGAGTATGGCCACTAAGTTATCGGAAAATAGAAATGAATAAAACACACGAAAGAGAAAAGTAAAAGTAGAAATGAAGAAAGCTGCTACAGGAAAAAGCAAGAAGAGTATATAGAATTGGACCCAATACAAAATGTAGCAGAGAGGAACTGGGTGGTAGCACCAGACAGAGAGGTTGCAAGAGCCTCAAAATTTTCAAAAAGCAATAAAGCTCCAGGGCCAGGAGGTATACCAATAGAACTACTCAAATATGGAAGGAAAAATATAATTTCCTTCCTAACAGACATGTTTAACGAAATATTCTCAGGAGAAGATATGCCACAAGAAAGGAATTCTGCATACATATGCCCTACATATAAAAAAAGGGAATGACAAGTTTACAGGTAACAGTGACAGATGTATAAGTGTTATAAATTCTATTGGAAGAGTATTTATCAGAATAATAAAAAATAAAACGGAGAATATGATGAAAGAAAAGGTATCAGAGGAACAAGTGGAATTTACAGCAGGAAAATCTTGTTCGGATAGTATATTCTGTCTCCAGCAATTAATAACAGAAAAAAAGAGTACAGAAACTCATAATGGTTTTGTGGATTCAGAAAAGGTATACGACATGATACCAGGAAACTGCTATGTCCTGTGATTAGAAAAATGGGAATTCCACAGGAAATTTTAGTATTGATTAAAAAAATGTATGCCAGGAATGAGGCACAAGTGAAAAATGGAAACATGAAATCAGCAGGCTCTAGAACAAATTAAGGATTAAAACAGGGATGTGGATTATCACCATCCTTATTTTGTTTGCTTAGAAAGTGTGCTGTATAAGAGGAACAAAAAGTGCAAAAGTATGGGACTACCAACAGGGTATGAAACAATACATCATATCTTTATGCAGATGACCAGGTTATTATAGCACAAGATAAAGATGATGCAGAATATATGACAAAAAATTAATAGAAGAATGTCAGACATGGAACTTACAAGTTACAGAAGAAACTGTTAACAGAAATGGATTTTTGGAGAAGAGCTGCAAGGACCTGCAGACTACTACAAGATAGAATTTAAGTAGTAGGGTAAAAATGGGGCTAACACAAACAGTTGTGGAAGTAATAGAAAACGATGTGTTGAAATAGTATGAACACATAGTACACATGGAGGATGGCCTAAGCAAATAATGACTTGGTCACAGGGAGGAAGACAGTGATGAGACCTGAAGTAAAGTGGGAAAAGGAAGTGGAGAGGGTTAGGAAGTAGAGGAATTGGGCATCAGATGATGCAATAAACCAGTAACTAGGGGTACTAAAAACCAGAAAACTGACTGCCTGACCGACTGACCTACTGACGGACAGACAAGCAGGCAGGTTGTCAGGTGGGCAGGCAGGCAGGCAGCATATTAATGAATTTGTTTGGTAGAGGAGTAGTGATAGGAAAGGATTTGAATTTTCATGTAACAAAAATATGTCAGATTGTGCAATCATAAATTAACTGATTGATACTAATGCTGTGCATATGACTAACCAAACTTTTCTTTTCATAGTTAACATTTGGTCAGAAAAATACACTCCATGGGAAGAGAGTAAAGGTTTTAACATGTTAATCCTTTCCTCTCCCTCTAAATGTGGATTTGTATTAGGATTTGGATACTGCTGATACATAACTGTAATTCATTATACAGGGACATTATTTTGTCTTATAACTCACATTACTGCTTGACTCAGAGTGTTTTGTGTGATGGCGGGCAGCACAGTGCTCAAACTATTGCTGTTCGCCATGTCTCAGGTATCACATGTTTTAGTTCAATATATTACAGTTAGTATTAAGTTTTTACTTGCCATATTTAAAGAATGCGCTGCAAATGTTATCATTTGGCTTGCATTGTATGCATAACAAACACATCATTCATCATGTGCCGAGAGTTTTATGAAATGTTTTCATTAGATTCACAAGACACATGTCATATCATTCAAATGCATTGTTTTATTGCACGTTGAAGTTTTATAAGTTACAGAAGCTGCTGGAAGTCACTATTAACAGCTGTCAGATAGATTAATGCACCTGTATAACTAGATAAGGCTGTCATAGATAAGAGTTGATATTATTGCTGACTCTGTGTTATGCTTATTATGTAATCACAGGGAATAATAAGCATCTTTTTGAAAATCTTTAAATACAGTAGAGGTAATATGGCAGAACTATTAGTGTAATTGTAAAAGCAACTGCAGTACTTTGAAATTTATTGTTTCAGTGGTACAGAAACATCTTCATATACTGGGTGTAATTGTACATAAATATCCAGAGTACTTAAAACCGGAGGAAACAAACTTTCTTCTCAGAATATATCTTGATCAGCTGAAAGAGCAGGTAAATTCATGTATTCTTAGTTAGATGTTTGTTTTATGTCAAGGTGAGCTCACATCATCTGAAAAAATACATACGAAGTACTACAGACCATATCTTCATTGTCTTACCAAACCAGGATACATACAGGCTCTGGGATGCAGGGTTAATTGTCTGTGTTATATAATGTTAATTATGTTACAGATTGTCTGTGTAGCTCATTTGTGTGATGGCTTGCATGTAGGGCATGTGATTGCATGGAAAAAAATGTTTTCCTTTGAGCAGAACATGTTCACATTTGTGGTAATTTTCTGAAGTACATGTTGTAGGTAAGATACGTCATGGAGAGTTTTGTAAAAAAAATATTTATGCATCAGTCGTGTGGTAGAAAAGGAGAATACGCAGAAGAGTAGAAAAATATCATATTGTGTATTCAGTCCTGGACAAAAATAAAATACAAAAACTAGTAGTATTCTTGAGTGATGTGTTGTTCACATTAAGTAGGAATGTAAACAGATTAACATGTGTTGGTGTAATGAAAATTGCTGTCTGTTTTTTGAACTTTCCTTTACGTTACCTTAAAGTGTGGTGAATGCTTGTAAAATAACAGGTTTCATGTTATTTGAAGATACAAATTTGGACCATTGTGTGAAATTAATCTGTACACCATTATTCAAGGAACTGACAGAATAAGATAAAATGTAGGACAGTTGTTATTTTTTAAGAACTGAAAGACAGTATTAAAGGAGAAACTGGCAGTGTTTTAAAATGAGCTCTGTTATTTTTCAAGAAAAATTTTCAGAAGGTTAAAGGGCTGCCTAAAAGCTTAGCTGAGGTTAGCATTTTGAGGCTATTCTGTGAAATATGTCAAGCTGAACTGTAGTGGTAGTATGGACTGTAAATTCATGGTAGATTCAGGCTTTGCTTGCAGTAAAGCTGTCACCACTGCTGCTGTACTGAGGGCAAAGATTAGCAAGATACTCTGTAGTAACGAAATTAGATTTTGTAGGTGTAGATTGCCAGCCATTAAAACTGACTATTTAATGTGATTTTAGTGACACCTTAAATAAAACTGGAAAGGTTTCAGAGTTTCACATATGTCTTTCTTTCTGTAATTGCAGACATCTGTTGCATCTGCTGTCAAATATCAAATAATTGCTGGGTGTATGAGTGGACTGACAGAGTTCCTGTATGTATTTCCATTAGATCCTCAAGGAGAGGTTGGCCAGAGGATCTATGACTACATGACTGCAGTGGCCAAGAAGCATAAAGAAATGAATGTTGCACCAAGGTGTATGTATAGAATGGTTATTTTTATAAAGTCACTTGCATTTTGTCAGCGAGCGTGGTCTGATGTCACAAAAGTCATGAAATTGTAAATGTGCAGAGCAAGGTCCTGCAATCGGAGAGGATGAAATGCTAGCATCGAATCTGCTGTTTTGTATGTTGCAGCTATAATCATGTGACAAGCAGGTGGACTGTAGTTAGGTTACACTTGCAGTGAGGGTTGTTATGCAAAGTGAGAGGTTATTTATGGATGTAATTTGTTTATATATGTTAATTAACCTTTATTGGCAGGCCTTTAAATCCCAACACAACCAGTGATGGCCAAAGTTATTTTCATTTTAATTGCCTATTTCTGCACCTGAGTGGGACTGTGTTGTCCCTTTTGGTCCTGTAAGAGTTGCGTTTAGTGGCAAATGTTTTCCTCTTCAGCCACTGAAGGTTAATGATAGTACCAGTATAGAAATCTTAGTACCAGTATAGAAATCTTGAACTTGTTAAGCATTTTTATTGGTGTGACTTTGGAATTTTATTGGGTCAGCTATATTTCCAAATGTAATTCCTATTGTCATTATGTTGAAAAAGAAAAGGATCTAGATGTGTGTATGGGGGGGCATGCGCACACATACAGAATGTCCCTTTGGATCTGTCTGCAAACTGTTATGAAAGTTATGACTATAAATTATGTCTTACAAAAACCATCACAAACAATATTGTGAATTTTCAGAGGTGCACTTCAAGCACAAATTGTTGTGTCACAAAACAGTGTATGAGAAAAATATGTCCTTGATAATTCTCCTTATAGTTTAACAAGATTGCTGTTGATGACATGATAATTAAGTTGTTGGCCTACTGATTTTCTTCTAAGTAGGGTTAAAAATAATCCTTGACAGTAATGACAGAGTAATTGACATTCTGTTTTGTTGTATTGTGCTTGTAGTAAAATCCCTATCTCACAGACCTGTTCATAATCAAGCACCTTTGTTAAAGGGATATGTGAATGTGTGTAGTACAGTGTATGTAAGAGAATTCTATTTCTGAGCAACACACCTGTCCAAGAACACAGAGATGCTGGAATTTTAAATTGGCAGTTGCTGTTGTTTGTGCTCCAGGTTTCACTTTTAGACTGCCTGATGACTGTAATGTCAATGGAAGGAGACAAAATCCAAAATATGACAGTAATTCTTGTTTGTGTGATTTTAGGTTCTCATGGCAGTGACAATGAAAAATACCATGTTGTGGGATGAGGTGCCATGTATTCTGGTATTTCCTGAAACATGACTTTACTTGTAGTATGCCTGAAAATGGTGGTGATAATTTACACAATATGCTGCCTGTTGCTCATTTTTTATAGTTGTTCATAATCGGGTTTGGTTTCTGACCAGTTAAAAATTTTTCAATCAACTGACTGACACTTATTGTCATATATTTGTTAAGAAAATAGAGTCTTATTGCTTGTTGCATATTGGACATATGTTACGAAGTGAAACGTGCATTACCTTTGTTGTAATTAGATGTTTTTACAAAACGGTGGTGCTTAGAGTTAAGGTTTAAGTCTTCTGGAATGTGATGCTGTACTGTTGGGTGTGTAGTTTGCAACATTCCAAGTCTGACCCCAAAGGCACTAACAGTTGAATGAGATATTGGGAACTACACACCCAACAACACATTGTCATATCACACAAGATTTGGACTTTAGTTAACACTGCTGTGAACACCTCACATCTCACATTGTTTAGAAATATCTTAAATGATTAGTGGTTTGTTATGTTACAGCTGCCTTGGGGCTGATTCAAGCACATGGAGGGCAGCTGGCCAAATTTTTGTATGATAAGTACATATTTTGGCATAAGTTTCTTTTGGAATGGGTTAACTCAGCTGGGAAAGATCACAAAGTTGGTGTTCAGGCTCTTGATGCTTTCTACACTCACATAGCATCGATTCTTAAAGAAAAGACTCCAGAAATGGGGGATAGTGTATTTTTGGTTAGTATTTATATATAGGGAAGTAAAATCTAATAATGAACTTCAAAGACCATTACATAATGGCTGTAACAATTATCAAGTTTTGAGATTAATTTCATTTTTATTTCATCTGTGATTTATAGTAATTCTTTATACATGACACAGAAAAGACAAGTGAACTCGTGTACCACAAATGTAGCATCACTGCTGCAACTGACTTTCTGAAATCATATGTAGCATTTCTGTTTATATAACCAACTATTTGCACTTTTCACTATGTTTTTAAGTTTTTAACACTTTAAAACTTTAAAAACAATCACTTTAGTTAAAACCAATTTTTTAAAAACTCCGACATGTTTCGGTCTTAGTTGACCATCTTCAGGGAGTAGGATAGTTCATAGTTTTTAGTTACTGAAGATAACATTTTTCATGTTGCACGTAGTTATGCAGCAGCAGCATGCTGCTGCTGCATAACTACGTGCAACATGAAAAATGTTATCTTCAGTAACTAAAAACTATGAACTGTACTACTCCCTGAAGTTGGTCAACTAAGACCGAAACATGTCGGAGTTTTTAAAAAATTGGTTTTAACTGAAGTGATTGTTTTTAAAGTTTTAAAGTGTTAAAAACTTAAAAACATAGTGAAAAGTGCAAATAGTTGGTTATATAAACACAAATAAAGATCACTTGCACGGCCAAAAATGAAATTCATATGTAGCATGTTCAGCAGTTGTTCCTGAATTTTAGGGACATCATGGAAACAGTTCCATCATACCTCTGATTTCATTCTCAGAAACAAAAAGAAGGCACATGGGTCCAAATCAGGTGATTAAGGAGGGTGGGAGACCACAGTTGTTTGTTTAGTAGGCAAAAATTCCAGCACTGATGGGGTATGCTGGTGCATTGTTGTGGTGTATGAACCAGTTGTGTTTCTGCCAATGTTCTAGCCGCTCTTGGTGGAGTGGCTCCTCAGATATTGCAGAACCTCCCAGTAGTAATTTTGGTTATCCATTTGGTCTGGAGGAACAAATTTTTGATGCACTTACACTCAAAGTAACCTGTGTAGGGATATCTTGAATGTTCACAAGCTTCAACGAAAGTTTCCCTACATTTGAAATTTAAAAAGTCAATCAGAAATCTGTGTTTCCATACGGCATTGTCACCATAAGCTGTTTTGAGGATTTTGTGCATTTCAGAAGCAGGATTTCCACAGTTGAGCAAAGCTTACTGCAAATGCATTATCTTTCCAAATCATCTGTCAGAAAATTACAGATTGCACTTTATATGTACAACAATAAACACCTGTTAGGAAGCAGCATGGAGTTGTGTCTGCCATAATCACCAGACTGGTGCAGAAGATAGTAGTACTACAGCACATGATGACAGAAAGCTGTGCCACTGACTGTTCTTGTTCCTAGTTGCAAGTTTCAGAACTTCTGTATTTGCCTTTTTATAGTAGTACCTTTATCCATATTAAAAAACTGCAACATGCACTTTCATTTTAAGTGGATGAATTCAGGTATGGTTTGGAAATGTTAATTTCCTTTAATGCTGCTGAGTGTAAAAATTGTTCTGTAATGGAGAACAGATTTTTACAATTACTTATGAAGTATATTTTTCTATTTCATTTTAGTACTTCATTGGTTTCTTCAATGAGAAGTTTAACAAGGGTACGAGCCCTACTGAAGCAAAACTTGCTATCAAAGCTTTTGGCCTGTTTGCTGCTGTATGTCGTAGATATAAAGGACCACAGGATGTAGTACACATGTTCACTTCAGTGAAACAACGTGCAGAACAAATATACTTCAAGTAGGTGTTTAGTAACTTCTTGCATGATGTTGCATATCATGACACGTTCTTGAAATATTTATTTTGCATAAGACCTAATTCAGTGTTGTACAAAAGCTGGATTCATTTTTACATGCTCTTAATGCTCTTAAGGAAGGCAAACAATTTTACACTAAAATGAGGAGTATAATAATAGACTTAATATTCAAAGAGAAGATCTGGAGAGGTATATCTGTAAAGTTGAGTTAATAGTATAGTAAGCCATAACCACTTATTTTGAAGGAGCTTTGTATCCATCTCTTAAATTTGTATTGCATATTTTTGCAGTTCTTGTCATCAGATATACTGTCTGGAACATGAGCTTTTGGAGAAAATGATTTACATCCCTCTCCAGTCCATAACAAATGGTTTTGTATTGTATTTCCTTCCTGCCACCCTGTTTACAGTCCCATTGATGCAACTTATAATTTTGTGTTATGCTTATAGATAGATGATGAGCTTAGCCTTGCTATGTGTACTGTGTTGGCCTAGGTAAAGGTAAAGTTTCTTACCATCTGTAGTGTGCATAGGTGAAGCTAAAGTTGTCCTTGAGCATGTCTTTAAGGTATGTGGGAGAGTGACTTATTTTTTACCTGGCATTGGATTAAGGTGAGTGGTCAGCTTCATGCCCTAGCCACTTGACCCATGGGAAAAGTGCCCCCTGTTCTCCATTGAATAGGAGGTTGGCTGGACCCTAGACACTTACAGACACTTATGCAATCTCTTGTCTCTTCCAGGAATTGAACCACAATTCCTTGGTTTCCCAACCTGTGTCCTAGTAACTGTGCCAAATATATTGTCTCTGTTCGATAGGTTCCATATTCTATGCATTAATTAGGTGCATAAAGTGTATTAATGACCAGCAAATGCACTTTATGCATACTGTCTCAGCTTTGAGTAGACTTTGAATCATAGCCTTCCATTAGGATTTGTTGTGACGTTACATAAAAAGAAAATTGACACAGATTTGCATGTACTGGTAACAGACTGCAAGCCGAGTGCTGACATCAGTACATATGCACACTGTTGGTACAGTACATATATTCGGTCCATATATCACAAAAATTAGTGTCAAGATATAGTTGTTGCAATTTAGTGTAATATAATTATATATTCTTTTATAACTTAACCCTTAGCCTTCGGAATTAAATCCCCCTGCCCCCGACCACTTTAATGGCCATTTGGCTATTTAAAGGGCTCACTGCGCGACATATATATATATATATGTCATTCGGCGGCTAAGGGTTAATAATATCTGATTGTCTGTTTAGACGCCATTAGTAAGTGCCACTCAGAGACAAGTGAACTCAGTCTCTGAAATGAAAACTAAATTTGCACTAGAGGCCATGTTTTTTAAACAGTTACTTGAAACTTTGTAGCTTTGCGTATACCTCTTTGAGGTGTGTGTTTTCATTGTATAACTGTTCCATGAAAGGCCTTAGACTTATGGAAAGAAGCTTACAACACTAAATATGTGTGGAAGTGACTTTCTTTAAAAATTAAGTACTGCTAAGTATGAAATCATAGTCTTATGTAGTTTAAACTGACAGGACATCTGGAATACTTCATTTAAGCTTACAGTGATGTGAAAAGGTAAGAATGTACATGGCATGAAGGCATATAGGTGGACTGGAGATATAGCTCTACTCATTCTTTACTTCAGCAGTAGTTTGGGATGAGTGGTTAGCTGCACACCCTGGTTTCTCTACCCCTGTTGAAAGGGCTGCCAGCATCTGTTTAATAGGTGGGCAGAGGGCCCCAGAGCCAGTCTGGATGTTTTGGTGAAGAGATAAATACCTTGCCTCTGATTGGATTTGGACCCTGGACTGTTTATTGCATAACCTGGTCACTATACAGACTGAGCTATGTATCATCCTTGACATAATGTGAATAGTGTTTAATACATCCTTCTAAATTTGAACAATAATGTGGTGCCAAGAATTTAATGAAATACTGTTGTGTGTATGGAGTGCTTAAAATTTTTCTTGGCTTGTGGAATGGATGTTGAGAAGGACTGAGAAGGGTACATCAGGAGAATTTTATTACAGGACTGTTGTTTGAGCAAATTCTGCACTTACAAAAATAAATAACAAACAACAGGTTCTTTTACTGGTTCTCATACAAGACATACTCCCTCCCTTTAAAATCAGTAGGTAGTGTAAGGATCAAAATGTGTTAACTGCCGTGCAAACCTCTTTGTTTATTAAGTGATTTTGTGGTTGCTGACATCTCAATTGCATTATTTCAGGGAAGAGGACTTAAGTGATGATGAACTCCAGAATCTTCCAGAGTATATCGAATCTTTGTCTAGTATAATGAGCCAGTTGGAGACTGTGAATAGTGAAGAGTTGGCAGCTTTGCAGCGCCTCACTGTGTTGCTCATTGAGAACTATACTAAGTTGCTCAAACCTTTCCGCTGGCTTCCTGTTCGTGCCATTACAGTTGCTATGTGCAATCTTGCAGAAAGTGGTGGAACCCTCCTTGATGATTTCTTGTCAAATATTGGTAAGGAGGTACTGATAAAATTTTTATTAATGAACTGGGTGTATCATGGATCCTTGGAGTAACCCTGTGACAGAAAATTAATGCTCTTAAATCCTGTGTATAATTTGGGAGCTGTACCCATTCTTCTCATAACTGGACAGGGTTAGCTTTCTGTGTCAGACAGTTTTGATCATAATTCTTGCTTGATGCTGTGAATCACTTTAAGTGTGTAAATTTGCAATTCATTTAGTGTTTGTTGAGACACTTTCAGACATCAAAGCAGATTTATGTATGTATATTCCATTCTTATTTAAATGTTGTTAATGATTTTAATTTTTATAGTGTATCAAGGAGTAATCCGTTCCTGTAAACACCAAATTGCTATTGATGTAGAGCTTCAAAAGGGCCTGATTTCTAAAAATGCCATCACATACAGAGACTATGTACCACTGTGGAAAGAGTTACTGAATGTTAACAACTTTAAAAATAGAAGTAAGTAGAAATATGTTGTCAAGGAGTAATCCAGTCCTGTAAACACCAAATTTCTATTGATGTAGAACTTCAAAAGGGCTAGCTTCCTGAAAATGCCATCACATGTAGAGACTATGTACCACTGTGGAAAGAGTTACTGAATGTTAACAACTTTAAAAAAAAAAAAAAGTATGTTGAAGTACATTATGTAAATGCCTTGTGGCTGACCATAAACATTCAGTTTTGTCTTTAGGAGCAGGCTGATAAAAATACATTATTCATAATCATCCATTTTTTCCCACATTTTATTTGGAGGCACAAAGTGGTGGTAATGTATAAAGAATAGCTCCTGGGTTCAAAATTGTAGATTTCTCCATGTACTGACTTGTCTGTTATGCTTGTACTCAGATTCAGGCTTCAGCTCTATATGGAATTAACAAAAACCTAGTGTGATTGTTGAATGTACAATCATACCAGTATTTATGAGTTTTTATATAGTAAATGGTTTAGCATGCAGAACAAAATCTAAAGTAATAAAAATTTTTATTTTTTACAGTACAACAAATTTCTGGATTTCTGGTTAGGAACATTTGGCCCTCAAGGTATTATGTGTATCTGCCAATATGCGAATATAGTAATTTATCAAAGAGTGATTAATGTAGAAAACCAAGTTTTGATTTGTTAATGTTAATGTTAATATTAAAGAACTCAAACAGATCAGCCTGTTCCCAGTACCATCCCTATTGGCATTCATGTACGGCCTGTTTAGAATGAGGACAGCATTTTTTATTGTGGCATGTTTTTCTCTCTTGCTTTGACATACAGTTTATTTTTGTGTTTGGAACAGGTGCTTCATTGACACAGTCACATTTCATAGCTAACAAAGTGTATGATGAGCTTATCAAGACTGTCCTTGTACTAATGAAGAAGCTGGACTTGAGTGTCCGGAAAAAAGTAAGTAAAGAGGCTCTAAGTGTAAGTTTCAATAAAATATAATACATATTAATATTGGTGTTTTATTCATTCAACATAACTATGTTTGTGTCTAACAGCATTACAGTATTATTTTTTTGCTTTGCATTTTCACATTATTATGTCACAATCAGACTACACAAATTCCTTATATCGATTAAAATTATTGTATGCTGTACATATATGTGTGTGTGATCGTTAAAG
>Ga0209755_10006017_pt1 | contig 13573 bp, 12 predicted proteins | sample TergutCo191P1_FD_187301 | JGI IMG/M metagenome (GOLD analysis project Ga0209755, IMG submission 187301) | Cornitermes sp. P1 segment gut microbial communities from Petit-Saut dam, French Guiana - Co191P1 (SPAdes) (version 2) | ecosystem: Host-associated > Arthropoda: Insects > Digestive system... | reverse complement strand
GTAGGTAATCACATCACCTAATATGGTGATGTGATGACCTACCTGCAACTATAACACCTGTACCAGGGGCCGCCATGCCAGTTTTTTAATTCTCCTGATGATGGGCGCTTGATGCCCGAAACATGTAGAGTGACTCTGCAGAAATAACCTGCACAGTGTTGCATCAAGTTAGTGTTTTATTTGACTTATACTACTATGCACGGAAACACAAAAGTAAAATTTATTACATATGGGTTGATAGACGAAAATCTCCAGCCTCTTCTCTTTCCCCACATCTTAACACCTTTATAGTATATGGCCTTTGGAACAATAAAAAAAGAGCTTTCAATAGTTGTATGGATAATACTTCACAAACGTTTGAGGTAACTTACTTTTTTCTTGATGTTCCTGGTCTGTGAAATTCATTTTACAACCCCTGTACAGAATCGGGAGACAGTTCAGTCTCTTTTTCCTATAACTGCCTTAAGTGTCTGTGGAAACTTAGTGGATTGTGAAGGCTTGTTCCAGTCATCATACCATTTCCTTCCCTGTAATTGTGTTAGCCTGCTAGAAGTACTGGAATTAATAAAGCAAAGAGAAATGAACATAGCACATCTTGGGTAATGTTCAGAACAAGGAAAGTATAAAATTTCAAAGTATGCCTTACCAGCATCACATTTTCATTTTAACATAATTTCTCGTCTAGTTCTCTGAAATTTCTGAATTGTTAATCCAATTTGTTTGAATTTCCCATCAGCAGCAATGTTTGAATAGGCAGTGAGTTTTATGAGAAATATGACCAACAAGTGTATATACAGATATATAAATTTATTGTAGTATAAACAGCACAGCCTCCTACATGTTTTGGCCACCTATTGTAGCTATCTTCAGGGAGGTGTTATTTGAATTATCAAAATAATTTAATTTACCAATATAAAATATTAAGTTTTATTTATAACTTAATTTACAAATATGAAGTGTTAACTTGGTATTTAAAACTTAATATTTTATATTTGTAAATTAAATTATCTTGACATTCTGCGTAATATCTCCTTCAAAGAGCACCTCCCTGAAGATGGCCACAATAGTGCGAAAGCATGTCGGGGGCTACATCGTTTATATACAGTAAATTTACAGATCTATAAATGCACTTGTTGGCCATATTTCTCATAGTGAATCATCAGTGCATGGTCAAGAATCATTTAAAAATGCAGTGAGTTAGACTGTATTTTTTTTTTTAATGTTTGCCATCCTGAAGTGCACATATAGAATATATAATGTATCAGTCAAACACAACAAATTTTTTTTATTGTGTTTTTTATTATTTAGGGCAACATGTTTCAGTTCTTACAGTGTTTTTTATTATTTAGGGCAACATGTTTCAGTTCTTACAGAATCCTCTTCAGGCCCTTCTAAGATACAGATCCTTACTTAGCAATCTGTATCTTAGAAGGGCCGGCAGATGATTCTATAAGAATCGAAATATGTTGCCCTAAATAATAAAAAAAAATTTGTGTTTGACTAATACATTATGTATTCATATTTGTACTATAATGTTAGACAGAGCTACTGTTTTTGCTAAAGGGAAAACAAAAAAAAAGTACACTGAAGAAGTCATGCTGTTTGTGTCCCCCACTGCCAAACATTGAATCAGTTGACTGACTTTCATTAATGTTGGTACTGCAGGCCATGGCATTGTAATTTTTGATCTTCCCAGTCAGTAACAACGTGATGAACATACAAACTTTTCAATTGGGAATGACCCTGGCACCACATAAGGATCCTGAAATTGTGTGGTAATAGGTCTTTAAAAGATATACGACTTTTGTTTCAGTATTTTTTTCTGTATTGTACACTAACATGGCAGCTTATGCAAAAGTTTTGCTTTGCTATCAGTTTGGTTCTAATAACTAATGAACCAGTAGAGATAAACATGTGAAATTTGGGACAGGTGTATGATGAACATGTCTACAGACCAGATCACAAGATGATCCCTGTAGGTGCCAGCATGTAGCGTGATGCATGGGAGTTCTGCTACTTGCAGGAGCAAGAGACAGTTCCAGTATTGCACACAAACTGAAAACATCACACATTTGGAGTAGTGTTTTGTGAATGAGTGCACTAGCTGGATGCTTTCAGGATGAGAAGTAGGAACTTACCATTTACCATTAAATATTGTGTATGGGCGTCTATCCCATTCCTATTAGGGATCATCTGGTCTGCAGACAGTACACATTATGCATGAAATATTGTTTGTAAGTCAGCATTTACAATAGTGACAACAGTGCAAAACTGGAGGTTATATCAAGCATAGTTTAATATATAATCTGTATTAAAGAGGTTCTTCAATACATAACAATAACAACAATAGGTCTGCAGGACTAGGAATCTAACAAAGGTTTTGTGTTCTGCACTGAACTGGCCCTTGTCTAATCTGTACATGTGAAAGGATTGACCATTTACCACTGCCCCCATTACCATACTGTCATGCCAGCATTTGTTCATTGCCAGTATTATGCCTCCCATCTCAAAAGTCCACAGGGGATTAATGACTGACAGAATTTCATTCACACAGATTGTAATAGTTGACATTATGTGCATATAATTGATTTCACTTGACATTTGATTCTCTGTTGTGAACTATGCAACATCATAGAGCTGCAGTAATTTAAAGTATTTGGGTTCATGTCCTGCAAACATTTCTATTGTTATACTATACTATCTGCATGTGCAGTCAACTGCTCATGTTCCAGTGCTGAGGCCAAGAATATTTGTATTTCATGCTGTTATGTGATGAGGCATAGAAATGACATCAACTAGGTTGAATGCCTATAGGAATGGGGTGAAATTTAGAGCTGTGGGTTTGAATCCTTGACATGGCAAGTCCTCTTATTCTTCTGGTGACAGCAGTTTTGTTACATGGCAGCATCGTGAGGTAGCTGTAAATGGGCTGCACTGTAATCATTATCATAATGTGATATTACTATTAGCTGCGAGGACTGTTGTTGTAGCAGCCGGTGGCTATTTCTGTTAAATAATTGGTAGTCACCATGTCTCATTTAGTTTTATTTAATTATGAAATATTTAACTTAATGCTTCATTGTGTGTGTGTGTGTATGCGTGCGTGCATGTTGTCAGAGTTCTCCTTGCACTGCAGGGGTACAATGGTTACTAATTTGCAACCAAACAGTAAATGAAATTGAAAGAATTAATCATGGTTTGAAAAAAATTGTGACTTTTGAATTCACATGTTCTTTACATGGAGAAATGTCTACAAATCAATTGCTTTATTTCATTTGGATGCAGATAACTGTGTTGAAGTTACTTGTAAACAAAATTTTAATACAGATTTGATATGTTCTTTCCTTTTAAGACTGCAACACACTTCACGAAGATAAAAATTTTGACTTTCTATGTTGCACTCTAAAAGTTGTAATGTGGCTGGTAAAGATGATCAAGAAATGATATTAAAAGTTGTTATTACATGTAAGCGTGTAAATTTTGATTTATGAAATTGTGTTTGTCCTCTCCATCTGCATTTTATGTCTAGCAACATCCTACATAAAGAGGTCAAGATTCAGTAGAGGTGCATCCTAGCTATATTCCTTATCTGAAATGAAACCAGAATGATATGTTGTAGGTTAAAGAGACATCATTCACTGCATCTTTCTGTGAATGCATACTGAATGAGGTGTATGATGCTGTTATAGGGACTGGCAAGGCCATCTCTCCTTTCACATTTGTCATCGTTTATCTGCATTTGCTGAGCTCTGATGTTTTTTTTTTTTGGCCTCTTCTATTATTGCAACTTAAAATCATCATCAGGTGTTAATCTTGTCTTTGGCCTATACTGTGCTGATCTCTTTTCCATTATTCTTTCTTTCATATTGAATGCACCAAGGCACATAAAAAATAATGAGACAGACAATGATAATCTCAATAGGAAGTTTAATAACATAACCACATACAGAATGGCTGAGCAACTTTAATGCCGTACATATTTATGATTACTGTCAGACCAACAGAAATTAAAGCTCCACACATTTTGTACTGATCCAGCATATGTGGCAATTTATATTTTTTAAGATTCTTTCTCACCTCAAAATAGAAATGCTGAGAAGAATCTTTCATTTTGTCACACTTCTCTAATTATCTCTCATCTTGTTTTAGTTCCCTTCTTTGATCAGGTGATCAAATATGAAATACAATAAAGAAAATGTTTGGTAAGGAGATATAAAACTTGTAACAACAATGGATAAAGCTGAATACTGAGGCCACTTTCATACACAAACTGTACAAAAGTCAGATCATTATTTTGTATAACACTAGTGTTCATTTCTGTTACATTTCAAGTGGAAGACTTTTTTTTATCACTTATTCCATCAGTGATGAAGCTAAAAAACAGAACTCTCCAATCAAATGTAAAACACTGTACTTGATGCAGTAAGTATATATTTATACTTTATAAAACTAGAAGTGACTGTTAACATGAAAATATACTGTACATAAGGCACATGTACAAGAGATATAGTACATATCTCTCAGTGATTTTAAGTCATACATACTGGTGTGTGTATATGTATGTATGTGTATATATATATACGAACATTACTGAAGTATACCCTGAAAAATCAGTATTTTCCAGAACATATATTTACCTTACCAAGTAAAGTAGGTTCAGTCAGCCCATTACCACCCCCAACCAACAAAGAGATTTGTTATTAAGTACGTTGCCATATTTGCAAGCAAAGAATATGATTCTTGTGATCAGATACTGAATCTTTTCTGAGCTTGTATTTGCCACTGGATTGTCCTATTCTTGTACCTGTTGTTGTTAATGCACACAAGGAATGTCAGAATTCGACCTTTCTTGCCTTGAAAGAGATATAAGAAATGTTCCCTCTGTGCTCAAAGCCTTTACCCATACCTGATTTCAGCCATATAGTGTCTATCACACACAGTAACAGAGACATAAATTTATTAATGTGTTGTATGGATATCTTACCCATGTACTGGGTTTGTTTACCTTCTTTCAGAACTAAACAGTAATTTTGAAAGACATGCTCATTTAGGCGAGGGTTTCATATACTCTAAAATAATTATGTTATTCAACAATTTTTTGTTATTTTAATGAATAATTTTCCATGTTGTGCTTCAAATTTGTGTACTCCTTTACTGAAATTCATCATGTAGCTCAAATTAGTGAAGCTTTGCATGATGTACTGATGGCTTTCCAGGGGTAGGATGCTGAAGCGTATCTGCTACTGCATACACATCAACCTTCAAACTTTCATGTCATAAAAACTTCGCTTATGACTTAAATAAAAGTCTCTGAAATCAAAGAAGTACAATTTTATGTACTTGCTGAACTTGTTGAATTGAACTGACAGTGAAAAGAGACTACACAGTACTGGCTTATGCATAAGAAGTAAAGTACATGATATCAGACCTTGCAAGACAGTATCAATATATGAGTATTAGAGTGGTGTGCTCAAGGAGCCTTGACTGATAACATTTTGGATCCTGCATGAAGCTTCTTGTGCCAGTGCTGCCTCACGCAATACCTGTACAAGGAAACAAAAGTTAACCATTTATATACCCTAAAGGACAGAAAGAATCACTTGCCAGAGATCACAACCAGAAAAACAGCACTGATTATTTCATCCACACGGGATACAACACTGAAAAAAAGTTTCTGTTAGATTCAATGGGTGGATAAATTAATGACTAATTAGGAAACTGTTGATATACTATGAATTCAAAGAGTGTTGTCATAGACTTATGGTTCAGTTCTGGCAAATTAACACTACTGTGACTATAACTGTGTGCAGTGTCCTTACATAATTAGCAGAAAGTAAAGCATTTTGGATTACTCATTACATTAGGCAAATTATATTCCACACTAATTACAATGGCTAGAGAACTTCTCGGAATGCAGTCAGGTGCCCCCACCAGGAGGTTACAGGTTATTAAGTGAGAAATATGTGACGTCAGTAGTGTCTGTTACATAATAGGATGCCTGCACTGACAAGTGCATAAGAAGCCAATCGAAGCCATTAGTAAAATGTGTTTCTATTAACTCGGCCATTTAAAACTGACATGTACAAGTGTGATCTCAAAAGAAATGCATTGGCAACACTGTGTAAGTAATGATGCTATCTATCCCACCATTTCAGCAGTTGTACTGGAGAACTTCAGGCAGCTAGTGCAGTGTAATTTGTCTCTGGAGGTACATACACTTGGAAACGACAGAGTGTTGAAATGACCGCTGTTCGTGTCTCAGGTACCATGACTAATGACGATCAGCACACATACATCAAAATTGAAACATTACGTGGGAAAACTGCAACGGAGATCCACAGTTCACTAATGGAAGTGTGTGGTGTGGAAACTGTTGACCGAAGCACAATTTCACGCTGGGCTCAATGCTTTCGTGAGGGAAGGTTGAGCATAGAGAACAACCCGAAGTCAGGACGACCCAGAATGTTGACTGATGACCAAAGTGTGGAATGTGTGCTCCAAATCCTGGAGGAAGACCACAGAATGACATGTGAAGAAACTGCACATTGTGCTGGAATTTTGCGAGCATCTGCCTACCACATTTTGACTGAACGCTTGCACAAACATCAAATTGCCACTCGGTGGGCCCCATGTTGGTAAGGTTGTCCGTGAAATGTTGGACAGATACAGCTTGGAGGTGCTACCCCATCTGCCCTACAGCCCCAACATGAGTCCCCCGGACATCGACCTGTTCCCAAAATTGAAAATCAACATGCATGCTGTATGTTTCTCTACACTGGAGGACCTATCGGCCTCCATTACCCGACGTGTCAGACAGCTCAATTGTTCTACAGACCTGACGGGTATCATGGACCTTCCAAAACGTTGGGATGCAGTCATTTGACAGAAGGGGGACTACACTGGAGGACTATAACACTTTCCCACACATCTGGTGTTCTATTCTGTAGGTATTGCGTTCTGTGCATTTCTTTTGAGATGGCCCTCGTATGAATGATTTGAAGCTACTCAAGTAATTGTGGAGGTGTAGAGAGAATTTTTTACAGGAGGAGAAAACTAAGGCTGGACTGTGTGAGGGAGTTTTAAGGCTTGTCAGACTCGAGTCTGTGTGCATCTGATGTAAGCCTGGAGGTTTCACCACCACCTTCATGCATTTCCATGCCTTGGTTCATAACTGGGAAGTATGTAAGCCCAATATAATTATTGTTACATGGGGAAAGCCACATTTAATAATTGATGAATGAGGTTAAATCAATATAAAAAAATACATGGAGTAAGAACATATGTATGCATCAATTCTGATCAAGTTATAACTACAAGGGTTAGCTTGTAAATGGGAACACCTCAGAAATAAAAAGTTTTTTTTTTTGTTCTACATAGTTTACACGTAACATCACTCTGATACACTACAGAGGCAGGTCTTATTTTACACCAGGGTTACATTCATGATAAACATCATGCAAACCCAACACAAAATTACCATCTAAAACTGTGTATTTCATGGAGGTTAAAGGACTGAAAACTTCATCCTATATAATGTATGAGTGTACCACTAGTGGACATACGGACCTCTAGAGGAGGGCTGGCCTATTTCAACCCACTGAAGGGCACATTAATTGGCGACGACTCACCTGAATGTCACATTTGTTCATACATGTATCAAAGAGGGGGGATATTTAAAAACATTTGTTTTATTGCTATTTATTGAAGCTGCCACATTATGTTTTGTTGACCAATTATGTTATGTTTGTTAAATTGTTTACTGAAACTTTTCAGGTGACTGTGGGCCACAAATACTTTCCTCCAGGGCCGCACGTTGGCCAGCACTGCTCTAGAGTATATATGTACTATATATCCAGTATGCATACATTTCCGTACAGTATACATGCAGTTCTACACAATACATTAATTTCAAATGCAGTAAAAAATGTAAAAAACATCTACAGTTTTTGGTACAGTTTGTTCTGATAAGACTGTGGTAGTATTGCTACACAAAGACTTTTGAACCTGACTTAGCACCTTCTTTAATTCTTTCAGCATTATCAAACTGTATGTATGCTACCTATGAGTGAGTCTAACATGATGGCATATGTCAACAATTCGTTCACTTTTTTTCAAGTTGGCTTCTTACATCTACTTTTTCTTCAGTATCTATTGCTTTTCCCCGATTTTTTACTTGGATTGCATTAGGTGATGCAAATTTGTTTCTCACTCATGTTAGTGAGAAAATATGCTGTTGAAGAGTAAACTACATAAACTACATGATTATATCACCAATATAATCAATCCATACATGTGACTAATGGCATGACAGTGAAATCACTTTCTTCCAGTCTCCTAGAGAAGAAAACACCAGGCATGGATCATCTTTGCCAAATCACATTAAACTGAAAATTACTGTGTAAATTTTCAAGTCGCATTAAAGCAAAATCACATAAAACAAGGCCAGTCTGTACTGAGTATAGCATTTGTAAGAATCAGTTTGCAGCCTGGACTAATCTATACCTGAGATATTCATATATGTTCCAATTTTTTTTCCTTTCTATCTTTTCCCCCTCTGCGTGTGAACTCTTGACTACGAGGACTGGTTTGCTATGTCTTACCAGCAGATGTGGCTCCATATCAATAAGTGCCTGGTCAATCCATGACATTCGACGAGATGATCGTCCAATACTACAACCATAACGCGTGACAAGGGCAAGATGTGTGACAGCCAATGCCAAAGCAGCTGTACGTGCCTCCAACAGCCGAGCATCTAAAGGAGGATACATACTGCGCACTACATCATCCACACGTGGAGAAATACGACGCGCAACCTTTAATAAAACAAAAAATGAGAGATAACAGTGGAAATGCATTTCATAGAATTGTAAGCAGAAGAGACAGTGTTAAGAGATGTGGCTGTGTGTACAGATTACACTGATAAACCAGTTTCCTTTATTTTCATGGACATAATTCTGAATGCACTCCAGTTATCATCTGCTTCTACTGAATGAACACACTATGTCTGCTCTCACTTCTTTAACAAGGAACCTGTTGTCTGAAAGTTCGTCACCAATCAATATATTTTTGATTTTGATGGAAATGAAACACTGGGAACTCAACTTCTTATAGGATTTCTTCTGATATAGGTTTTCACAATAATGACCTAATGTTTCTGACCAAAAGAAATTTCATCTAAGGTGCCATATGGGAAAAATGTAGCAATGTCTGAAGCATTAAAAAAAAAAAAAAGACAGTGGGCAAGGAATGTGTTGAGGCAGTGCAACAAAAGCAGCAAAATGGTGAAGAGCCGCTGGATTTGGCCTTCTCTATACAGCAGTAGGAAAGCACAAAGAAAATTGCTCTGAACATTGTTTGTGTGAGGAAGACTTCAACTCCACTATGAATGCAGTGTGTGTTGTATGAAACAGACTGTACAGAAACAAGTATATAATTGTCCTTACCTCAACAATCTCATGGCCAGTCTTGCTATGATTCAGGGGTCCCATGGCCAATGCAGCCAACCGTTCTGTCAGTGTATGGCAAGTTTTAAGAACAGCCAGACAGTGTGGTACAAGACCTGTTGCATCACCAATCCACTGCTCATCTGCAAGGATCTGTTCAATATATGGATGTAGGCGGACTTCTCCCAATTCCAATTCTGGATGGTCTGCTTCAATCAAGTGCACATCTGGTCTGTTCATATAGATATTAATTAGTTATGTAGAAGATCTATGCTCATGTGAACAGAATGTAATAAGAAGATAGAAAAAGTATAATCCATACTGGAGTACCATCAGTTGCCACATGCATCTTTTAGACCGTGAATTCTGAATTCTCTTATCTTTCAAGTGTTAAAAATAATAAGTACAAATTTAAGTATTCTTATACAGGATGCTTTCAATTACCTCCGCTCCTGTTTTGCTCAAATGTGGTGCGTTGTTAGAATTGTGAGAAAACACAAGCAGTCTGGATAATGTATAGTTGCATCAATTATATGTTAATTAAAAACTGTGTATACACTGTACTATGCATACAAACACACACACATACCCAGAACCATCATCATCCAACATACTGCAACATTTTAATCAATTTCCATCAAATCATAGAATAAGGAATTTTAAGGTTTTTGACTCACTATTATCTTATAAAGACATGCTTTAACTTATTTTACAAAAATTTAAAGACTTGAGTACTTCTGTGTAATATTCAAAGTAGTGTTCTTGAAGATGACCATGTAGACCAAAACGTGTAGGGTCCAGATAATAAAGAGTAGCTGTGATGGATAACTTGTATACTTTGCTGGCTGCAATATCAGTTCAGATTGGTTCAGCGTTTCATTCTTGGCCTGGTTGTATGTCTTTGTATTTCTTGAATGGTCCTGCTGCCTTTGTTTCATGCTACTTTTACAATTGAAGCCACTTCATGTAGTATGATTTGTTTGAAAGTGTTCTCTGCTGGGCTTGGATCTAGGAGGAAGGCTTATTCTGTTCTTGTTTGAGTTAGAATTACCCTGCAATGTGCTTCCAAATCTTCCATAGGTATAATGCTGGCTCAGTGCACTGTTCTGGTTGTGACAGCAATGTAAGCATTTCCTCCAGTGCCACCTGCTAACCATACTGCTTTCTAACTTGAACAATCTATTTCATAAAACATCCACACCCTTGCAGATGTACAGAATGTCAGTACAGCCCTGGCTACCCTCTGAACTTCCAACTCAATTGCCACTTTCATAATAGCATGATTCTATCTCATTAATGGCTGTGAATGAAACAAGGACTTAGAAAGCCATCTGGGATAGGTACCAATGTTCTAAAACAATGCAAAAACCATTAATTTTCACTTACCTCACCTCACCACACTGTTTATTCATAAAACCTCCCCTGTCTTTCTGACGGCGGCAGATGACAACAAGAATGATCAACGCTCCCACAAATACAGCAGCAAGAATGCCTATTGCCACAGCAACTACAGTTTCCATAGTTTCCATTGTAACGGCAGCAGACGTAATTGTCTGAGATGGTGCGACATCGCTGATCATGAAAATAATAAAATCCATTGAAGAACATTACGAAACTGGTGTTTCACTTGCGCTATGTGCTAGACTGTATTCATAACATTCTTCGTACCTTTGTGCCGGTGACGTATTAAACATCTAGAAACTAGTAACGGCAACCTTTTCCAAAATAGCTGACCATTCCTCTAAATTGAGCAGTGTACTTTATTAAGTAGACGACTCAACCTTCAGAACGAATGTTTTGATGGGAGGTTCCCGACACTGGCGTTGAAAGCTAGGGCCTCTGGAAACGGACGTATGGCTATTAATCACACTTCCAAAGTTTGAAACCAAGGCTTGACCATGATAAATGCCCATACAAACAAGACAACCTATTAAATACAATTCATTTCTCGTCCACTTACCTTTACCTCAATATCCTGTTTACCTAGCTGAATCTCTTTGATATTGTCGTCAGAGAATAAAGATCAGAGTTTGGGGTCAAAGCATGCCAATCCGTGATGGTTGGCAGATAATCCGTGGTGAAATGTACAACTTTGTTACACATTTTCAAAATGGATGGTGGTAGTAGTGAGGTATGTTGTGCTAAGGAAATGAATACAGACAAGAAAGAATCAGAAAACAGCGAAGAAAGTACAGATCATGAAGATATCCTTCCAGGTTTCAAAACCTTTGAAGAATTCAGAGAGGTGGGTTAGCTTTTTTTTTTATTATTATGTATGTGTTGTAAATTTTTGCAAAAACATGTTGTGTTTTGAAGTTCCACATCGAAGTTTTTGTGTCAGAAGATATTTACTTAATAACGTCACGACTTTCCAGGTTGGATTTAAGGCCCTTATGGAAGCTACAAGAAGTTCGAATAGCTTACCTAATGGTCAGAATTGGGACTACTATACAACTTACCCGTCATTTAAGAAGGTTATGGATGCCGAAGGTGAACGTGTACTGAAGCTGTAAGTTTAAGGTGGAATGTTATAGTGACATTTAGTTCCACAAGTTTCCACAATTTAATAAAATATGTAGTAAAAATGACCATCTAGGCTGTTATCTACTCATGATATTACTGGCCGTACAAATTGTGATAATGTTTATTGCCATACATAAATACTGTATCTGTGCTTTATTTTCACATTTCTTTGAAACTGTACAGTAACAAAGATTCATATTACGGGAATTGGCCGTGTATCTTGTATGTACTTTTGTATATAATCTTCAGATCTGGTTCTAGTGGTGATTGAAATTCCCAAACTTTGGCACACTGTAGCAAAATAACAAGTTTCATAAATGGGAAGAGGACCTGTAAGTCTGTATAAATTCTTTCTGTTACCTCATCCTCCTTACCTGTTGTTACAGAATTAAAATTTTTTTGACGCTGTACTGAAATGAAATCCGCTGGTTTGTCTATTTAACCAATTATGAGACATCTGTTATTTATAACTAGCAGTCATGATTGAGACTATAATGACATCAAATTAAGAACACAGTCGACTAATTGTTATTGTGTAAAAACGCTGTGAAGTGTGCCCAGATCAAAAGACTGCGTTTGTGGTTTTTCACAGTATATCTATGGTACTTCACCATCAAGATATTAGAGGAAACATTTTGAGGCGAGACTTTGAAGAGAAGTTTGATTTGATTGTGGATGCAAATGATTCTATTTTGGAGCGAGTGGTAAGGACACTACTGATTGCAACTATGTGTACATATTTTCTAACAGTTTTTAAAATAATAGCTGTTTATTTCTTTAGTTCTGTACTAGCATTTGAACATTTTTGACAGAATATATAATATTATGACAACAGATCCCTGAAAAGTATCAAACATTTGTCGGATAGTTGTAAAGACAGAAATTAACAACATGATGAGAGTGTGGTGTGTTTACTGTTGTTCATAATACATAACTGCTTGTGTGTAGAGTATATAGTGGGGCATGTTTTGTACACACATTAATAATTCTGATTAAACCTGTGGGACTGTAAAATGTGCCATGTCACGAGTAACTTGAATAGCTGTTTCCCCCCCCCACAATGTTTCCTTTGTGCACATTTTTGCCAGTGTAGGAACATCTGTGTTTGATGGTAAACTAATCTGAACTTACATTCTTAGGGTTGCAACTTAGATGAGATGTCAGGTATCCGACGGAATCCTGAACCTATTCTTGTGGAAGCTGTGAGTTCCTGTACTCGACCTGTTAGTGGAAGTTGGAACCAAAGTCAGTCAGTGAGTGTAAGCGTATCCTCTATGGACATTCATAGGCTTTTCTGTTGGTTTGTGTGAGGTATTTTGTATTCAAGTTCGGTTATTTGACATGATCATATAATGTCTTGTTGAAGATTTTGGCTTCTGTCAGATGTGCTTATGAAGAATCAAGTCATCTGGGATATTATGCCTTATCAACTGGTGAATGGTTACTGGTGTGTCGGGGGAGTATAGTATTTTATTGTGAAGACGGATACTCTGTGCTTCTCTAAAATGTGATAACTATTTGCCAGATGTCTCAGTGTAACATCCCAGAAGACTAGAAGCTTTACAAATTATGTCTTACAAAATGTGACATAATTTTGCAAAAATTGT
>Ga0209755_10006016_pt1 | contig 13577 bp, 15 predicted proteins | sample TergutCo191P1_FD_187301 | JGI IMG/M metagenome (GOLD analysis project Ga0209755, IMG submission 187301) | Cornitermes sp. P1 segment gut microbial communities from Petit-Saut dam, French Guiana - Co191P1 (SPAdes) (version 2) | ecosystem: Host-associated > Arthropoda: Insects > Digestive system... | reverse complement strand
CCCGCCGCGGCGGCTCCCGCCACGGCGGCATCCGCGCGCCCGTCAACGGCTGGCAATCTCGTATTGTTAAACGGCGGAACTTTTACCATGGGCAGCCCTTCAAACGAGCCTGAGCGTCACAGTGACGGAAGGGAAGGGCCGCAGCGTCAGGTAACACTCAGCGCTTTTTACATTGGGCAGTACGAAGTAACGCAAAGGGAATATCAGAATGTTATGGGAATCAATCCAAGTAAAAACAAGGGAGACAATTATCCCGTAGATTCTGTCAGCTGGAACAACATTGTGGATTACTGCAACAGGCGAAGCCAGAAAGAAGGCCTGACTCCAGCGTATACAATAAACGGAAACAATGTGACGTGGAACAGGAACGCCAGCGGATACAGGCTGCCGACAGAAGCGGAATGGGAATACGCCTGCCGCGCCGGAACTTCCACTCCTTTCAGCACGGGAAACAACATCACTTCAAATCAGGCGAACTACGAGGGAACTAAACCGTATAACAGAAACGCCAGCGGAACATACAGGAACGGACCCACAGCGGTCGGCAGTTTTCAGCCCAATTCATGGGGGTTATACGACATGCACGGGAACCTCGGCGAATGGTGCTGGGACATTTACGGCAATTATACAGGCGGAGCGCAGAACAATCCGGCCGGCCCTTCTTCCGGCGCTAACCGCACAATACGCGGCGGCGGCTGGAACAGTTCAGGGTACATACTCCGCTCGGCCTACAGGTACTCCGATTCTCCTTCCAATTCCAGCGCCGTCCGCGGTTTTCGCGTAGCGCGGAATTATTGACTTGAAGAAATCGCGCTTTATTTAATACTCACAGGGTTAGATCGAGCCCAGCCGGATTCTTTATACTGGCTGTCAGAACTGTATTGACTGGATTTCGCCTTTACAAAAAATTCCAGGGTATCAATAAGATCGCCAAAAGTAGAATCATAATATGAATATATATGAGTGGTATTTGTAACTGTTTGAATAAACGTTCGCGTAGAACCGCTATCCATATTTGTCTTGTAACTGATATCGTAAGCTGCGGCGCCGGTAGATGCATTCCAGGTAATATGGATTTTATTCTCGTTAGGGTATTTTGTTGCTGTCACACCAGTCGGCGGGAATATTTCTTCAACGCAGGATGTCATTACCATAATAATAACTGCCGCAAAAACAACAGCCGTCAGCGCTCTAATTTTATTCTTCATGATGAACTCCTTATAGCGACAATATGGCATTTTTCCGGTAATTTGTCAATAAAACGGGAAAAATGGTATATTATTTCATAATGCCGCGCTAACGATATGGTTGAAAAACTCCAAAAAACCGGATAAGATTATTTTATAATATCAGGAGGCAAAAAATGGCTTTTTGTGAACAATGCGGTAATAAAATGAACGATGGAGCGAAATTCTGCAGTACTTGCGGCGCAAAGGTAGTAATTCAACAGGCAGGCGCGCCCGCCCCCGCTCCGCAAGTCAATGAAGATCCGGCGGCTATAAACAATCTGGGAACTGCGGCGTATAATAAGGGAAATTTTTCAGAAGCGACAGAGCATTTCCGCAAAGCGGCGAATCTTGGAAGCGTAGAATCCCAGCATAATCTGGGAGTTTGTTATGAACATGGCAATGGAGTTACCCAGGATTTGAGCAAAGCGGTGGAATGGTACAGCAAGGCGGCGGCTCAGGGATACTCCATGTCGCAGCACAATCTTGGAGTGTTTTACGAAAATGGCAATGGCGTGGCCAAAGATATAAATAAAGCGGTGGAAATGTACAGTAAAGCGGCGGCTCAGGGGTATGTTATGTCCATACATAATCTTGGAGTATGTTACGAAAGCGGAAAAGGCGTAGCCCAGAGTTATGCCAAAGCGATTGAACAGTACACCAAGGCGGCGGCTCAGGGGTACTCCCTGTCGCAGCACAATCTTGGAGTATGTTACGAAAACGGCTTGGGCGTTCCCCAGGATTATGCCAAAGCGGTAGAATGGTATCAAAAAGCGGCAGATCAGGGTTTCGCGTTATCCCAAAACAATATCGGAGCCTATTATCAAAACGGAATATATTTCACAAAGAATTTCGCCAAAGCGGTTGAATGGTATCAGAAAGCGGCGAATCAGGGATTGGATATGGCTCAGTTAAATCTGGGAACATGTTACGCAAAGGGTGAAGGCGTACCGACGGATTACAATAAAGCGGAAGAACTATGGAAAAAGGCGGCAGCCCAGGGAAACGCCAACGCTATTACAAATCTTGAGCTACTGAAAGATCTGAAATAATACAATAATGGACTATTCCGAAGAATCATTAAAAAAACACTACCAGTGGCATGGGAAACTGGAAACCGTTCCCAAAATGCCGGTTTCTACACGCGAGGATCTTTCCCTTGCGTATACTCCCGGCGTAGCAAGACCGTGTCTGGAGATTCAAAAAAATCCCGAAAAAAGCTGGGAGCTTACCGGGCGCTGGAACACGGTAGCTGTCGTTACAGACGGCACCGCCGTGCTTGGGTTAGGTGACATTGGTCCGGAAGCGGGAATGCCCGTTATGGAGGGCAAGTGCGTATTGTTCAAAGCCTTCGGCGGCGTGGACGCGGTTCCGTTGTGCATACGTTCAAAAGATGTTGACGTAATAGTGGAAACGGTCGCCATGCTCGCCGGGAGTTTCGGCGGCATTAATCTGGAAGACATTTCCGCGCCGCGCTGTTTTGAGATTGAGCGGAAACTCAAAGAACGCTGCGACATTCCAATTTTTCACGATGACCAGCACGGCACGGCGGTTGTCACGCTTGCCGCCCTGCTTAACGCGCTTAAATTTACCGGAAGAAAACCAGAAAAAACCGGCACGGTGATACTGGGCGCGGGAGCCGCCGGAACCGCGGTAGTCAGATTAATGCTGGCGGCAGGTTTTAATGACATTGTAATGTGCGACCGCGAAGGCGCGATTTACAAAGGCAGAAGCGGCCTGAATATTGAAAAAGCCGGAATGGCGGAAATAACAAACAAACAGATGAAGAAAGGAAGCCTTGCGGACGTAATCCGCGGCGCGGATGTCTTTATCGGCGTTTCCGCGCCCGGCATGGTGACGGCGGAAATGGTAAAATCAATGTCACCTGACCCGATTTTGTTTCCCATGTCAAACCCTGTCCCGGAAATCATGCCGGACGCGGCAATTGCCGCGGGAGCCGCCGTGGTGGGAACGGGCCGCAGCGACTTTGCGAACCAGATCAACAATGTACTTGCATTCCCCGGCATTTTCCGCGGCGCGCTTGATGTACGTGCCAGAGACATTAACGGCGAAATGAAAATAGCGGCGGCTTACGCGCTTGCGGCTCTTGTAAACGAGAACGAACTGCGAAGCGACTATATCATTCCCGCCGCTTTTGACCCAAGAGTAAGGAACGCGGTGGCAAAGGCAAGCGCGGACGCTGCCGTTAAAAGCGGCGTAGCCAGGACAGGTCAATTATGAAAGCGGGAAAAATTACGCTGCTGCTTGGTCCCATGTTCTCGGGAAAAAGCTCCATTTTACTTAGCGAGATAGATAAAGCGACAATCGCTAAAATCCCGTGCTGCATTGTCAGGCCGAAAACAGACACAAGGGAATTTTTTACCCACTCAAAATGGGAATTCCGCATTTTTGACAATTTCAACGTGGAGAATCTGGAAGAAGTCCCTTCGGAAAAATACGGCGTTATCTGCGTGGACGAGGGACAGTTTTTTAAAAGTCTGCTCCCCGCCCTGGAATGGGTAAAAAACGGGAAAAGGGTTTTCATTTCCGCCTTAAACGGCGACAGGCATCAGAACGAATGGAAAACAACCCAGGAAATGATTCCGTTAGTTGACGAGATTCTCTTTCTTAAGGCGGTATGTTCCCGGTGCGGCTCCTACGAAGCGTCTTTTTCGTACAAGATGAACGACAACAGCGCGAGCCAGGTGGATATCGGAGGAAGCGCGGAAAGTTTTATCGCGTTGTGCAGAGACTGTCTGCTGGAAGAAAAGCAGCAGATAAAATTATTTTAGAGTTTAATATGTATATTTCAAAATTGGCCGGCGCTTCAGAAACCAGCATTTTTACAATTCTCGACAGAAAGAAGAACATCCTCTCTTCCCGGGGAGTTGACATTATAAACCTGTCGGTCGGAACGCCGGACAGGCCTCCTTCCGCTCACCTTATGCGGGCGTTAACTGAAGCTTCCAAAAAACCGGAAAATTACAAATACACGCTTACCGATCCTCCCGCGCTTACTGACGCTGTCGTGAACTGGTACAAAACCCGCTACGGCGTGGAACTGTCAGACGATGAGACGCTTTCCATTTACGGTTCGCAGGAAGGCTTTGCGCACATTTTTCTGGCTCTCTGCGATCCCGGCGATATTGTGATTACCGGCACTCCCGGCTACCCTGTTTTTTTCTACGGTCCCCGTCTGGCGGGCGCTCAGGTTTACCGCGCGCCATTAACACCGGAAAACGGGTTTTTGATTGACTTTGACAGTATCCCCTCTGATATTGCGAAAAAGGCGCGCGTAATTACAGTCAGCTATCCGTCAAATCCTCTTGGAGCTGTAGCGGACAGATCGTTTTTTGAACGGCTTGTCTCTTTCGCCAAAAAAAACGATATTGCCGTCATTCACGACAACGCGTATTCGGAGCTAGTGCATGACGGCGAACCCGGCGGCAGCTTCCTTTCCATACCGGGAGCGATGGATGTCGGTATAGAATTCAACTCCCTCTCCAAAACATACAACCTTACCGGTTTAAGGATTTCATTCGCCCTTGGCAATAAGCAGATAATAGGCGCGTTCCGCAGACTGCGTTCGAATATTGATTACGGCCTTTCCTCTCTGGATCATATCGCGGCGATTGCCGCGTTAACGGGTCCGCAGAACATTGTCGCGCAGAACCGCACCGCATACCGCGAACGGCGGAACGCTTTCTGCGCCGCGTTATGCAAAACCGGCTGGGATGTGCCAATGACTCCTGCGTCAATGTTCACATGGTTTCCTCTTCCGGTAAAAGGAATGACAAGCGAAGAATTCTGCATGGATCTTCTGGATAAAACAGGCGTTGTCTGCGTACCCGGTTCCAGTTTCGGTGAAGGCGGCGAAGGCTGGCTTCGTTTCGCACTTACCCAGCCATCTGAAAGACTGGAAGAGGCGGCGCAAAGAATCGGCGCATATCTGAAAAACAGGTAAGACTGTTACTCCCGGATTTCTTCGACCTCGGAACCATCCATGGATTTGGCAATCGTTTCGACATCGGCGCGGCTGATGCCGGTAATTTTTATCGTAAGGCGGCGGTGCGCGGCATCATCGCCCTCTGATGTCACGGCGGCGACTATGTTGCCGCCTTTATCCGCAACCGCCGCGGCAAAAGCGGCAAACTGTCCGATTTTTTCCTTAAAATTAATTGTTATGCGTATCCCCTGATGCCGCGCTCCAAATGATTTAATAAAAAAATGAAAAATATCGGTATCGGTTATCATCCCGACAAGGAATGAATCCTTCATTACAGGAAGGCATCCGATACCTCTATCCGCCATTATCCGCGCCGCTTCCTCGATAACTTCGTTTTCCTGTACGGTAACAATATCTTTCTCCATTACATTGTCAACTTTGAGTTTGGAAAGCAGATAACTTATTTCGTACATATCAAGACTTGTCGCCGATGAAGGACCGGCTTTTATTAAATCAACTTTTGTAATAAGCCCGATAAGTTCATTATTTTTATTAAGCACCGGTAAATGACCAATTCTCTCTTTATCCATCAGAGAACGCGCTTCAGCAAGCGGAAGCTCAGGATGAATAAAAACCGGATTCCTGGTCATAATATTGGACACTAGCATAATATCCTCCTAATAATTTATCAGCCGCCCAGATAAGCGGCTTTTACTGCTTCATCTTTCAATAAATCGGCGGCGCTTCCGCTTTTAACAATTTCACCTGTCTCAAGTATATACGCGCGGGAAGCGAGCGCCAGCGCTTTATACGCGTTCTGTTCAACAAGCAGAACGGTTGTTCCGGTTTCGTTAATTCTCTTAATAACAGAAAAAATTTCATCAACCAGAATCGGGGCAAGCCCCATTGACGGCTCATCAAGAAGGAGCAGACGCGGACGCGCCATAAGCGCGCGTCCCATCGCGAGCATTTGCTGCTCGCCGCCGGAGAGCGTTCCCGCCACCTGTTTGATCCGTTCCTTTAAACGGGGAAAAATATTAAAGACTTTTTCCATGTCTTCGCGTATTGGATCGCGGCGGGTGTACGCGCCCATTTCCAGATTGTCGCGCACAGTAAGGTTGGCGAAAATGCGCCTGCCTTCGGGAACCTGCACCAGACCCGACAGCACAATCTGATCAGGTGGCATGGAACTGATGTTCACTCCGTTAAAAATGACAGCGCCCTGCGCCTTTTTAATGATATTAGAAATTGCGTGAAGGGTTGTCGTCTTTCCCGCGCCGTTAGCGCCGATAAGCGTGATTATCTCGCCTTCTGTGACTTCAAAGGAGACGCCGCGCAGGGCGCGGATTGCCCCGTAATTGACAGTTAAATTGTCAACTTTTAAAAGCGCTCCGCCCTGTCCGTCAGCCATTAACAGCCTCCGTTCCAAGGTATGCCTTAATAACAGCGGGATTCCGCCTGATCTCTTCGGGAGTGCCGGCGGCGATTATGCGCCCGTAATCCAGAACCAAAAGGCGTTTGCAGATGCCCATAACAAGGCGCATGTCGTGCTCAATCAGCAGAATCGTTAAACGAAATTCATCTTTGATAAAGCTGATTATCTTCATCAGTTCTTCGGTTTCCTGGGGGTTCATTCCCGCTGCCGGCTCATCAAGAAGCAGAAGGCAAGGATTTGAAGCGAGAGCACGGGCAATCTCCAGTTTGCGCTGTTCGCCGTACGGAAGATTCATCGCAAGCTCGTTTTTTTTCCGCTCAATCTTGAAAAGCGAAAGCAGTTCATGAGTCCTGGCTCGCATCCGTTCCTCGTCAAGCCGGAAACGTTTCAGCCGCAGCAGCGCGTCTACAGGACCGGAATTTCTTGTTGAATGAAGCGCGATACGAATATTGTCTTCTACTGACAACTTTGAAAAAAGGCGGATATTCTGAAAAGTGCGCGCGATACCCAGGCGGTTTAACTTTGCCGGGGCAAGACCCTTTATAAGGTATGTGTTGTCCCTTCTGTCGCGGAATTCTATTTCTCCGTCCGAAGGATTATAAATGCCGGAAAGCATATTAAAAACCGTCGTCTTCCCCGCTCCGTTGGGACCGATTAAACCAAGAAGCTCTCCGTGGAAAATCTCGCAGGAAAAACCGCTTACCGCTTTAAGGCCGCCGAAGTCAATGGAAAGATCATGCACCCTCAGGCGAAGATCCGGGGAATTACTCAAGATTTTACCTCCAGTTTTTTCTTAAACCGGAGAATTTTGCCATAGACCATATCGACAAAGCCGACAAATGAAAATTCCCTGCTGCCCAAAAGCCCTTTCGGACGGAACATCATAAACAGAATTAATATCAGCGGGTAAATCAGCAGACGGTAATCCTGCAAGAAACGCAGCACTTCCTGCAAATAGGTAAGCACATAAGCCGCGAGAATGGCGCCTGTCATTGAACCCATGCCGCCCAGCACAACGTAGATTAGGAAATCAATTGATTTGAGAAATTCCGCGATCTTGGGCTGCACAAAACCGTTCGCCATGACATAAAGGCATCCGCCTATGCCGGCGATAAAAGCCGCTGTAACAAACCCGAGCATTTTATAACCGAAAATGTTAATGCCGCTTGCGTTAGCTGCAACTTCATCTTCCCTGCATGCCAGAATCGCCCTGCCGTAACTTGAACGCAGAAAGTTCTGTAAAAGAGCGAGTATTATTATCAAAGTAATTGTGGTCACCGCAAAGGCAAGCTCCCCGTTTAAAACCATTGGGGTAATGAACTGTCTTCCGTTAGGACCGCCTGTCAGCGTTTTTAAATTAATGAACACAACGCGGATTATCTCGCCGAACCCAAGGGTAACAATCGCCAGATAATCCCCGGAAAGTTTTAAAACGGGAAACCCTATAAGGAATCCCGCCAAAGCCGTTACAAGAACGGCGCATAACACCGCGAACGGCAGCGGCAGACCGACGTCAAGATTGAAAAAAATGCATGAATACGCGCCGATAGCCAGAAAACCCGCCTGTCCAAGGGAAAGCTGACCTGTGATGCCGACAATCATGTTAACTGACATTGCCATAATCGCGTTTATGCCGCCCATTGTAATAATGCGCGTGGTATAGCGGTCTATTAAGCCGTTCTTCATCAGGAAAAGAGGAAGAATGACCGCCGTAACGCTGATTACCGCTAGTATAAGAGTAGATCTGAAAGGAAACCTGACTGCCATGCTTTTATACCTTTACCCTTGCCTTTTTGCCAAGAATACCGGTCGGCTTAAACAGTAACACAATGATTAAAATAGAGAATGAAATCGCGTCGCTGAACTGGCTGGAAATAAAACCCTTGGTAAAGGTTTCAGCGATACCAAGAATAAAACCGCCAAGCATCGCGCCGGGAATGGAACCGATACCGCCAAGCACGGCGGCCACAAAGGCTTTAAGCCCCGGCATCATTCCCATCAGGGGATTAATCTGCGGATAGGCGGACGCGTAAAGAACGCCGCCCGCGGCCGCCAGCACCGATCCAATCCCGAAGGTAAAGACAATAATTTTGTTAGCTGAAATTCCCATAAGGCTGGCGGCCTGCAGGTCAAAGGAGACGGCGCGCATCGCCTTGCCGCGTTTTGTGTAATTGACAATGTAATTTAAAGCGAGCATAAGCAGCGCCGAAAGGATTAAAACAATTACCTGTATATTAGAAATTGTCAATCCGTTAAAAAGTTCAATATTGACAACAGCGGGGCGCGGAAACTGGCGTGGGTTCGGGCCGATAAAAGGCAGAACCCTCGCGCCGTTTTCCAGAATTAAACTGACCGCGATGGCGGTTATAAGCGAATTAAGGCGGGGGGAAGTACGAAGCGGACGGTACGCGAAACGCTCGATGGTAATGCCTAGCGAAGCGCAGATGATCATCGAAATAATAAACGCGAGCAGCATCCCCACAGGACCTGCCCCGACAGCGCCAAGCACAAAAAAAGCCGCGTACGCCCCCACCATCAATATGTCGCCGTGAGCGAAGTTGATTAACAGGACTATACCATAAACCATGGTATAGCCCAGGGCAATCAGGGCATAAATTGAGCCCAGAGAAAGTCCGTTAATCAACTGCTGCAGAACAATCATTATTACGGATTTACAGTCGTCTTATAAACGTTGGTAAGTACTCCGTCTTTCCTGACGATTTCAAGAATTGTCGCGCCTTTTATCGGATCGCGGTTTTCGTCAAAGCGGATATTCCCGGTAACGTAGGAACCGCTGATTTTCGCCATCGCGTTTTTAACCGCCGAAGAATCGAAAGTACCGGCCGCTTTAATCCCGTCAACAACAAGCATCATTGAATCGTAGCCGAGCGCGGCGAACTGTGTAGCCGTTCTGTTAAACTTGTTCTGGAAAGCGCGGACAAAAGTCACACCGCGGGGATCCGTGGTATCAGACGCAAATCCCGAAGACCAGAAACCGTTGATCACTTCGTCACCGGCGTTGTCAATAAGGCCGTCCCAGCCGTCACCGCCGACAAGAGCGCAGGTGATTCTCTGATCGCGAAGCTGTTTTGCCTGCAGCGACACATCGTTGTAATAATTGGGAAGGTACACAACATCGGGATTTGCGGCCCTAATGCGGGTGATCTGGGCGTTAAAGTCCACATCGCCTGACTGATACGCTTCATCCGCGACAATTGCTCCGCCCAATGCCTTGAACTGGCTTTTGAAAGAATCCGCGAGTCCGGTATTATAATCGGCACCGGCATCATATAAAACAGCCGCGCGACGGCTTCCCAGCGTCTGGTACGCAAAATCCGCGCCTACTACGCCCTGGAACGGGTCAATAAAACAAGCCCTGAAAACAAAATCACCCGCTCTTGTTACCGCAATATTGGTAGCGGAAGGGGAAATAAGAATAACCTTGTTCATTTGAGCCAGGGTGCTCATTGCCTGGGTTGGTCCGGAAGTGCTGGAACCAAGCACAATAGAGACTTTGTCTCTTGATGAAAGTTTGTTGAAAGCGTTTACGGATTTTTCAGCGTTTCCTTCATCATCTTCGGAGATTAAAGCCAGCTTTTTACCCAGCAGTCCGCCGGCAGCGTTTACTTCATCAATTGCGAGCAATGCTCCGTCCCGTGATTCATTACCGTAAAAAGCTACTCCGCCTGAAAGCGGGAAAATCGCTCCAATGGAAACAATATCGCCGCCTTTTGAAGCGGAATCACCGCTCTTTTTGCACCCGGTAAACACCATTGTCATAACACATAGCGCTATGACAAACGACACTAATGTCTTTTTCATAAAATATCCTCCATGAATCTTAATTTTATCGGATGATTAAAAATTATGGAAGAGGGCGCGCCGCGGGTATCTAAACGAGCTGACGCGCAATGATATTCTTATTTTTTCTTTCCGAAAAGCCCGCCAAGCGCACCTTTTGCCTTGGAAAAGCCTGAAGCCGTTCTGTCATAATACTTTTTCTCAAAATACTCCGCATTTGCCGTATCGCCTTTCGCTCTCAGTTGTACAATACCGAATTCAAATTTTTCCAAACCGGCATGGTATACCTTTTTCTTTATTTCTATTTCTTCCATGTCGGCGGCGGCGATTATATTCGGCGGTTTGTGCGTGTCGATAAGAATAAGGAGGTTGGATAATTCCTTAACAATTGACGCGGCGTCACCGTCAAAATTGCATGATTGAATCGCCTCCAAAGTATCCTTTGTATCGGCAACAAGCGTTTCTTTTCTTACGCGTTCTTCCTCAGCTTCAATGCGGGCCTCCTCCCGCTCAGCTTCAATTTCGGCTTTTTTGGCCTCAGCTTCCGCTCTTCTCGCCTCGCTGGAATCACCGCTGCCGGAATCGTCACTGCCGTGAGCCGCTTCCCATTCCCGTTTACATCTGCTGCTGCAAAAATGATGCCCTATGGATCTACCGATATCAACAAACAAACCCAACCCGCCCATAGAATCGCTTTGACCTTTAATTTGCACGCCGCAGTTATCGCATTTTACCACGCCGCCGGACAATAATGTTCCAATTCCCATGATTAACTCCTTAAAAAAATTTTAAATCATGAAATGTGATTTTCATATCCGTACAGACACTTGATTTTTTTATGAGTTTTCGCACGGGCGTTTTGAACCTACAGTTTGATCAGTTCCTGCCTGTTTTCGGTTCCTGTTTTAAAGTAAATATTGCTGATGTGGTTTTCTATTGTGCGAATGCTCAGGGAAAGTGCTGAGGCGATTTGCTTGTTGGATTTATTTAATTTTATTAAATTGAGTATTTCCATTTCACGTTTGGTGAATTTTGAGTAAATTCCATAGGACTTCATTACTTTCTCGGAGTGCTCGCCGGAAATGTAAATATCACCGCGAAGTACCGCGTCAATCGCGTTCAGCAGTTCTGTTTTGTTTCCGCTTTTTGAAATATAACCCGAAGCCCCCATTTTAAGCGCCGTCTGTATACGGAAAGGCTCTTCAAGAACAGAGCAAACCAGCACATAAGGCTTTGGTTTTTTGTTTTCCCTGCAGAATTTATCAAGGAAAAGAAGGAAATCCAGTCCGTTTTCTTCACCTAACAGAATGTCAAGTATGACAAGGGAAGGAATATTTTTTTTATCTTTCTCTATAAAACTTACGGCTTGCGCAAGAGAATTGGCTTGTCCCATAATCCTGAAACGTCCTGTTTCCTCAAGGCAGAAGGCAAGACCCGAATTTACCATCGGATGATCGTCAACCAACAACACATTCATTATATACTCCCTATGTCTACTGACATTAGTCTGTCGGCATTAATCTGCCGACATGAAGACGCACCAAAGTGCCTTCTCCGGGCTCGCTTTTAATATTAAGGTTTCCGCCCAGGAAAGCGGCTCTTTCGTTCATTCCGCGAATGCCCATTGGCGGCGATGAATGTTGAATTTCTCCCGATGACAGCGAACTATCCGGTACAGAGCGGAAACCTCTGCCGTCATCTGATACGCCGACAGATAATTCACCGTTGTGATCACAGCGTAATATGACAATGGCCTCTGTCGCATTGGCGTGTTTTTCTACATTCGCCAGCGCTTCCTGCACTATACGGAAAATCTGAAGCTGTTTTTCTTCGTTGGGAACAACACCGGATATTTCTCCCGTTATATCAATACGGCAGTCAATTCCTGTGCGTTTTCCGAAATCAAGGCAGAGACGGCGCAGGGCGTCCGGCAATCCCTGGAAATGAAAATCCGGAGGGACAAGATAATCACAGATATCACGCAATCTGCGGATAAGATCAGAATGAAGCAGCGCAGCGTCTTCGCATAACTTTTCCCTTTTTATATTATCTTCCATTTTGCCGATTTTGTTCATTTCCAGCGACAGGTAACGCAGATCCTGCGCTATAGTATCATGAAGCTCGCGGCTGAGGCGTGAACGTTCATTTTCCTGTGCGAGAAGAACAGCCCGGGAAAAAAAAGATTTTTCTTCCTCTCTTCGCAATGAATGTTTTAACTCTTTGCTGAGGAAATAAATCAATATCGCGGAAAGCATAATGAAAAAAACAAGCACTATTAACAGACTGAAATAAGCTCCTGCGGCATAATGCTGGGATTCCATATCCATAATTATAGACAATTATTTATATTAATGATAGTTTTTTTTATGATACTTTCCGATATCATAAAAATAATCAAAATATCCGCGCTCTGTATAATCGCGGCAGCATTAAACTTTACTTTAACTTTTTTAAGCGTACCTGTTCTGAAAATCCCGCTGTTTTTGGATACGATATTTACGGCCGCTGTCACTTTTTCCGCAGGTTTAATCCCGGGGTTAATCACGGCTGTTCTTACATGGGCTGCGGGCCCTTTTATAGACAACGGCCAATTATCTCCGTTTGTTATTTGCAGCATTGCGGAGGTGTTTATTATTAACAGGTTAAAACCATCTTCCGGGATTGTTTTAAACGAATATAAAAATGAAAAAACACTAGCCAAAAATATCAGCATTCTGGCGCGTCTCATGCTTTTATACATTGCGGCCAGCATGGTAATCAGCATTCTGGGCGGACTGGTTGATTTTATCTTTTATTCAGTATTGCCAAACTCAAAAGGACATATCAGCGCGGAAGATATTTATAAAGCCGGTCTTCAGCAAAGCCGGTTCCCCGTACTGGTTATGAACATCCTTTCCAGAATTCCGGTTAATCTTGTTGACAGGTTTATTGTCATTTTCGGCGGATATTTTATTTCGCTTGGAGCAGGGAAACTGCTTGCGGGAAATTCAAAAAACTAAAAAAATATGTTAATATGTATATAAATTATTGGAGGAAGTAAAATGTTTGGAATACCCAGAGAAAAGAACTATACCCGCGAAGAATTGGTAAAAAAAACTTATAAAATCAAGTCGATGGAAGAAAGATCTGCACAGTCAAGAAAACAAAAAGGCGCATTGGCGGGCAAAGA
>Ga0209755_10006015_pt1 | contig 13579 bp, 11 predicted proteins | sample TergutCo191P1_FD_187301 | JGI IMG/M metagenome (GOLD analysis project Ga0209755, IMG submission 187301) | Cornitermes sp. P1 segment gut microbial communities from Petit-Saut dam, French Guiana - Co191P1 (SPAdes) (version 2) | ecosystem: Host-associated > Arthropoda: Insects > Digestive system... | reverse complement strand
GGGAAACGAAAGACATTCTGGCGGTCGGCGTTGTCGAAAAGGTAACCTCTGCCGGTTCTTTCATAAAGCACAAGGTAATGGGCAGGGAGGAAATCAAGCTCTCCCAGGACTGCCCGGACCATACCGATGCCGTGGCGCTGATCATAAAGCTTCTTACGGACAAGGAACAGGGCGTTATAAAGGACATGTCGCTGATCAAGGCCGTCGGGCACCGTGTGGTGCATGGCGGAATGAAGTTCACCAAGAGCGTTATCGTTGACGACGCGGCGATGGCGGCCTTCCACGAGGTAAAGGAACTTGGGCCCCTGCACGTTCCGGCGAACATTATGGGGATAGAGGCGGCGAAAAAGGTGCTTCCGGACGTGCCGCACTGCGCCATCATGGACACGGCCTGGCACCAGACCATGCCGGCGGAGGCCTATACCTACGCCGTGCCGCACGAATGGTTCGAAAAATACCAGGTGCGACGCTACGGTTTCCACGGCACCAGCTTTCTGTACACGGCGAAACGTGCCGCGGTGCTGCTTGGGCAGGATCCCTTTAAAACGAACCTGATTATCTGCCACCTTGGAAACGGCTCCTCGGTTAACGCGGTAAAGGACGGCTGTTCCTTCGACACCAGCATGGGGCTGACCCCGCTGGAGGGCCTTGTAATGGGAACCCGCTCCGGCGACGTGGATCCGGCTATGCCCTTCTACGTCATGCGTAAGACGGGAATGAGCGTGGACGAGATTGACGGCGTGCTGAACAAGAAATCGGGGCTTTTGGGTGTGACGGGGCGGTTCAGCGACCGCCGGGACATCGAGGACGCGGCGGCGCAGGGCGACGCGAGGTGCGATCTTGCCCAGCGCGTCGAGGCGCACAGGGTAAAGAAATACATCGGTGCGTATCAGGCCGTGCTTGGCAGGGTCGATGCGCTGGTTCTTACCGCCGGTGTGGGGGAATTCGCCCCGGTTATGCGCGGGCTGATCCTTGACGGGCTTGAGGGCATAGGCATCGTCTACGATCCGGCGAAGAACGCGATCGCCAGGACCCGCAACGCGGAACAGCTTATAAGCAAGCCGGAATCGAAAATTCCCGTGTACATCATCCCCACGGACGAGGAACTCGTTATGACCGAGGACGCGTTCGCCCTTATGAAAGGCACCTACGATGTCCACACCAGTTTCACCTATTCCTTCCAGAGCAAGGACTACGTGAACAAGGGAAGGGAGGAAGGCCTGAAGGCGGATCTGGCGAAGAAGCCCGGCCTTGCGGACATTATCGTAAAGCCTAAATGAAAGAGATGAATGGCGGATAACATCGACGAACCCGAAAAGATTGAGCTGCTGTGCATCGGCAACGCGATAGTCGATGTTTTCGCCCCCGCCGATTTCGCCCGGCTTGATTCGCTGGGGATAACGGAACCGGTGCAGCATGTTTCCCGGGAAAAGGCGTTTCGGTTGCTGGACGACCTTCGTGGCTCCGTCGGGGGCGATCTTGTGTTTGCCTCCGGGGGGGCGGTCGCCAACGTTGCCAAAATCGCGTCCATGCTCGGCGTAAGGTCGGCTTTTGCCGGTTGCGTTGGTCGGGACGATCTTGCCGCCCTTTTTGGGGAAGAGCTTAGAAAGGCGGATGTCATCCCCTTTCTCACTTCGGCCGAGGGGGAAACCGGCATTTGCCTTGTTCTGGAGGCTTCCGGCGAAACGCGCATTGCCGCCTCGCCGGGTGCCGCGCTGGAATTTACCGAGGCGGACGTTCGGGAAGACCTTATCGTCGGGGCGGACGCGGTGATACTGGACGGTTACATGCTGGACCGCCACGCGCTGGTACGGCGGATACTCCAGCTTGCCAATCGCCACGGGATACCAATTGCGCTGGATGCCGCGTCGGTGTTTCAGATCAAAGAAAAAACCGAGGCGATTCTTCACTACAGCCGCAACTACCCACTTATTGTTTTCATGAACGCCGATGAAAGTATCGTGTTTTACAATACCATTAGAAAAAGCAGTAACGTGGACGAGTTCGCGAGCGAGCGCGAGAAAGAGGCGTTTATTCTGCGGGAGATTTGCCCCGTGCTAAAGTGCATGACCGAGGGGGATATTTTTCCCATTATAGTTATCAAACTGGGGGGGAGGGGTGCCGTCGTCCTTGCGGGTGGGGAGATCCACCGCGCTGGAACCTTCTCGATTATTCCCAGAAACACCGTCGGTGCCGGCGACGCTTTCTGTGCCGCCTTTGTTTCCGCCTGGATACGCGGAAAGCCGATACGGGAATGCGCCTCCCTTGGTAACAAGGTCGCGCGGGAAGTGCTGATGGTACCCGGCACCAATGTCAAAAAGGAAAAACTCGCGTCGTTTTCCAAACTGTTGCGATAGCCTGGCTGGTTTCAGACCACCCTCTCGAGCAATACCGAAAAAACAAATAAAAATAATCCCGCAAACACAATTGTTGGTAACAATGTCGCAATGCCATAAATGATAAAATTGTTTAACCTTGTCGGTTTGTGCGTGTTTTTTATGTTTTCCTCTTGCAGTTGCCAGTGCACCCAGTTAAGGCTGTCGGTAATCATTTTGTAGTACAGGCCCAGCAAAAGGGCGAAAGACACCAGCGACACGTTGAACTGGGTGCTGGAGGCTTCCTCGTCGGTCTGGAGTGTCCAGGCGGAAAAGGCCAAAAACGCAACGAAAATAAAAACGGGGCGTTTTACCCAGCGTTGAATTTTCAGCCTTGCCTTTTTATCTTCGGCCTTTTCGGCAATGTGTTTCATTTGTCTAAGTTTGCTATCTGATTTCAAATGCTGTCAAGCCCCGTTCCGATACCACTGCACATTCCAAGCTGTGCAAATAGCGACTGCGAAAACGTCGTGTTTCACTCTTGAATATGCCAAAATATACATCGTTCGCTGGTATAACCGCAGTGTTCGCAAACAAAAAACTTCCTCCATTACAAAAATAATCTTAACCGCGAAACATGATTGTATGGCACAGGTCTGCGCCGATAAAAAATCAGGGAGAAAAATAATGCAAACTACTATGCCACTCAATTGCCTTTACGCGGATTATAGCGCTGGTCGGCTCGATAGAAAAAAATTCGAGGGGATGATCTTTGGGGCAATCACCAAAAGAAAATTCCGTCTGCCTGGTTTTGGAAAAGAGGATTACGAAGATTTTGTTTCATGGTTGTATCCGCGCATTAGTCGGGCAATAGACAGCTACCATACGATTGGCTCGTCTTTTGACGCCTATATAAACACATCGATTCGCCTGGCGGCAAAGGAATATCGCTGGCGAGAGCTCCGTAGTAATAACGCCGAGGCTGCCGCTTGGATTGCGCAGCTTCCCGACATGTACGCATGTGAAAGGGAATTCGAGTATTATGAAGTTGCTGACATACAACCCCCGTATGCACAGATCGCTCTTCAAGCGGAGATGCTTGGAAACATTAAAAATTCCCGCCAGCTTTTGATATTGATTCTGAAATGTTGCAGACATGTTTCCAATGATTTTCTTGACAAAATTTCGCCTAAACTTGGGATGGAAGCCGAGGCCTTAAATGGCATGATTGACCGCCTAAAGGAATGCAGGAAAAAACGGGAGGCGCGGATGGATAGCCTGCGGGAACTGGCAAACCGTCAGTTTTGCCACTGTCTTTTTTATGAAAGAACCTTGCAGTTAACGAAAGACAATATTGTCGCAACTCGGCGGATAAAGGTCCAGCTTGAGTATTATCGGAATAAACTGGGGAAAACGAGGGAGCGCCTTGCCAATCTGCGTTTGGATCCTTCCAATGCCCAGATTGCAAAGCTTCTGGGGCTTACAAAGGGTGCTGTCGATGCTACTTTGCACACGCTAAAGAGGCGGTATGTAGGCGTAAAGTTGAACGTCGGTCAAACCGATAAAGACAAACATATACTGAACTGACATTGATATGGTCCGGGGCCTAATCTTCGAAAAACTGTTCAATTGCTGTGGATGAAAATCCCTCGCTTTTCAACAGGTATTTAAGGGAACGTCGCGCGGCATCGTCAGCTTCCATATGCTGTAAATCCGCGCCTAATTTTCCGCCTTGTCGCTTTTGTATAAAGCGTTCCAGAAGTCGCCGTTCCGCCTCGTCGTTAAGTACTTCTTTCATGGCTGATTCCGCGTCCTTCCTGTCAATGCCTTTGGCACGGAGTGATGCAAGCAGTCGCATGGGGCTTGAGCCCTGACGGCTAATCCGCGATTCCAGCCAGAGGCGGGCATAGCGAAAGTCTTCCAAAAGACCCTCTTCGCAAAGTCGGTTGATTACCATTTTTACACAGGCGGAATCATGGCCACGTTTTCCAAGCTTTTGCCCAAGGCCAAATGTGGTTTGCTCGGCGCGGGCGATTAGCTGCAGCCCCGTTTTTTCCGCGCCAAGGCAGTCCGACGCAAAACGGAGATCTTCTTCCTCGTCTTGGCTTAATTCGTGGCCTTCAATGGTGTTGGTGTTATCGTAGGCGCAAAGATTCGTGTCGGCGAGAGATGGGGAAAGGTAGCATGTTCTAAACAATAAAGAGGAACCATTGGAGAGTTCCACACACCGTAGATCCCAATCAGTTCCTGTTTTGATCGAAACGATAGTCATTGGGTTTTGCGAAACCCGAGTTTACACAACTCGGGCTTGCCACGCCTGCCCCAACCTGTGGGGCAAGGCACAGCCTAGCGTTTGGAGAATTGGAAGCGCCGTCGCGCACCGCGCCGGCCGTATTTTTTCCGCTCTACCATACGGGAATCCCGGGTAAGATACCCGTTGCTCCTAAGGCTGGGGTAGTTTGTCTGATCCACCTGGCACAGGGCGCGGGAAAGGCCATGGCGACAGGCGCCCGCTTGGCCACTAATCCCACCACCGTAAACATTAATCAGAATATCGAACTTGTTTTCGTTATCCGTTACCATTAAAGGCTGTCGTACCATAACGGCATGTTCGCCAAGGGGGAAATACTGTGTAAGCTCCCTGCCGTTTATCGATATTTTGCCACTTCCGTCCCGGACATACACCCGCGCGACCGAAGTTTTTCTTCTGCCCGTACCGATTCCAAGATTCTTGACCACGATAGCTCCTCTTTTATAACTCAATCGCCGTAGGGTTTTGGGCGGCATGTGGGTGTGTCGCCCCGGCGTAAATTTTGGCGCTCTTCGCCAGCTTCTTTCCCAAAGGTCCCTTTGGAAGCATGCCCTTGATGGCTTTTTCCAGGGGCTGTGTGGGATGCCTGACGATTAATTTCTCGAAAGTGGTGGTTTTTAACCCGCCCGGGTAACCCGTGTGACGGTAATACATCTTCTGCTGGGCCTTTCTGCCTGTAACAACGACCTTGTCGGCATTAATAACCACCACATAATCCCCCATTTCCTGATGGGGCGCGAATATTGCCTTGGTTTTACCACGGACTATGGACGCGACCTTTGCCGCAACCCTGCCCAAAACTTTGCCCTCGGCATCAATTACAAACCATTTCCGCTCCACCAGTGCGGGCTTAACAAAAACTGTCTTCATTTCCGTGACCTTCTATAGTTATCTTGGTACCATTATGCTCCGGAAGGGCAAAAAGAGTCAAGGGAGGTGCGCGGAATTTCCACGGGAATTATGCTTGCGCTCTGACGTCAATACCAGCACTCGGGTGAAGCACAGAATCCTCCAAAAAGCAAGAAAAATTTTCCGATCTCGCAAAAACCGCTTGACAATGAGCCGAAAAAACAGCACTGTACATGGTACGTTGTAAAAAGGGGTGCGGGAAGCGACCAGCTTCCAAGGCACCCAAAGCCAGCACGTATGTGATGGCAAAAAATCGCACGGCAAAAGACCTGTCCTTGGCTAAAGGACGGCGGGAGGCACGGCAAAGAATTCTTGCCCGAAGGAGGCTGGAAGTAACATATTGAAAGGTAGCGATGTGGTTGTAGGGGGTCTCTCTAAGTCCTTCGACAGCTTTAGGGCGCTCAACGATGTGAGCTTGGAAATTAAGAAAGGGGAGTTCTTTTCCCTTCTGGGGCCTTCGGGCTGCGGAAAAACGACCCTTTTACGGATTATCGCCGGTTTCGAACAACCCGATAGCGGTGCGGTAACTTTTGACGGGCTGGACGTGTTATCCGTGCCACCCAATCGGCGACAGACCAATACGGTGTTTCAGAATTACGCCCTGTTTCCCCACCTTTCGGTGTTCGAAAACGTCGCGTTTTCTTTGCGCCTGCAACACGCCCCAAAGGATGAGGTCGAAACCAAGGTTGGTGAATACCTCAAATTAGTGCAGCTTGAAAGCCATTCCAGTAAAAAGCCTGGGCAGCTCTCTGGCGGGCAGAAACAGCGGGTCGCGATTGCCCGCGCGCTCATAAACGAACCCAGTGTGCTGCTTCTGGACGAGCCCCTGTCCGCTCTGGACGCGAAGCTTCGGCATCATATGCTCATTGAGCTGGACGAAATCCACGACAAAATAGGCATTACCTTTATATATGTTACCCATGACCAGCAGGAAGCCCTTTCCGTATCCGACAGAATCGCCGTGATGGACCAGGGCAACGTGCTTCAGGTAGGCACCCCCCACGAGATTTACGAAAGCCCTGCCACGGACTTTGTCGCCCGCTTTATTGGCGACACCAACCTTTTCGATGCCACGGTAATCGGCGTGGAAAAGATGGACCGCGAACCGACCGAGTACATGGCCGAACTTGAAATCCCTGAGCTTGGACGCATAAAGGTTACCACCGTTGACGAGGTTAGGGCCGGGCAAACGGTAAGCTTTACAATACGGCCCGAAAAGATTGTTATTACCAAGGACAGGCCCGCGACCAATCGGGGCGACATAAACCTTTTCCAGGGAATGGTGGACGAACCCGTTTACTCCGGATTCCAGACAAAGTTCTACGTCAAGGTGTCGGACAAAACCCTAATCCGGGTGATAAAACAACATGCCAACTATTCGGACGAGGGGCCCAGCATAAGGTGGAAGGATTCGGTCTTTCTTTCTTGGACGGCCGACGACGGCTATGTTGTCGAGGTGAAGAATTGAGGCCTGGCGTGTTACGGCGACGCAACTTAGGCCCCTTATACACAGGCCCAATGACGCTATGGTTCACGGTTTTCTTTCTTGTGCCGGTTGTCATCATCATTGCATACAGTTTCCTGCGGCGGGGAACCTACGGTGGCGTGGAGATGGAATTCACGCTGGACGCCTACCGATCCCTTGCGGACAGGATTTTCGTGAACGTAACCCTGCGGACACTGCGGACGGCGATTGTTACCACCATTATAACACTGCTTATCGCCCTGCCCTGCGGTTATTACATGGCGCGAAGTAAGAGGCAAAACCTGTTGCTGTTGCTTATAATAATCCCGTTCTGGACGAATTTTCTGATCCGGGTGTTCGCCTGGATGAACGTTCTTGGCAGCAGCGGCTTTCTGAACGTGGCGCTGATGCGTCTGGGGATAATCGACTCGCCTGTTCAGTTTCTTTTTAACCAGGGCGCGGTGATGCTTGTGCTGGTGTACATGTACCTGCCATACGCAATCTTGCCGTTGTTTGCTAGCATCGACAAGTTCGACTTTTCGCTGCTGGAGGCGGCCCGAGATCTGGGCGCGTCCAAGTTCAGCGCGTTGGCGAGGATCCTTCTGCCGAATATCCGGGGGGGGATTATGACGGCGGTGCTTTTTACGTTCATCCCGGTTTTCGGCGCGTATGCGGTGCCTCTTCTTGTCGGGGGGCGAGACTCGTACATGCTGGGGAACATGATTGCCGACCAGCTTTTGAGTGCGCGCAACTGGCCCAGGGCATCGGCGATCTCGATGGTGATAACGCTGGTGACAACGGCCGGGGTTATGCTTACGCTGTCCATGAGGCGACGCGACGCTTCGCGACTGGCGATGGCCAGGCCTGGCGCGGAAGGGGGTGCGAGATGAGAATTGCCGGCGTTCCTCGCGCCCTGTTCAACGGCAGACCCAAGGAGCATAGCGAAGCCGCGCGCCACGCCAGAAGGGCCATCCGCAGGAGCTTTTCCCTTTCGCAGATTGTCTTTATTGTCGCCATCGCGTTTCTGTTCCTGCCCATGGTGGTGCTTATTGTCTACTCTTTCAACGAAGGCGCTGGGATGCACTGGACGGGCTTTTCCCTGCGCTGGTACCGGCAGATGTTCGCCACGCGTGAACTGTGGCGGGCATTTGGCAACAGCGTTATTATCGCGCTAAGCTCCGCGGCCGTGGCGACGGTAATAGGCACCATCGGCGCAATCGGGGTAAACTGGTATAGGTTCAAGCTTCGCACCTACACGCAGACCATTTCGTTTTTGCCAATGATTCTGCCGGAAATAATCGTCGGCGTGTCACTGTTGGTTTTCTTTACCAGTGTTGGTATTCCGCAGGGCCTACTCACGGTCTTTATCGCCCACACCACGTTTAACCTGCCTTTCGTGTTTCTTATGGTGATGGCCCGACTGGACGAGTTCGACTTTTCGATTATAGAGGCGGCGCAGGACCTGGGGGCCAGCGAGGTGCAGACGCTGATGCGCGTTACCGTGCCAGTCTGTATGCCAGGCATCGTGGCCGGGATGCTCACCGCCATTACGCTTTCTCTGGAAGATTTTGTGATAACGTTTTTCGTGGCCGGACCTGGATCGTCAACATTGCCGATCTTTGTTTTCTCGGCCATTCGCAGGGGGGGGGTGACCCCTGTAATCAGTGCGCTTTCCGTGGTTATGATCGTGGGGACTATACTGCTGTGCTTTGCTCTGCGGAAGTTCCTGAAATACATTGCGGCGAAATAGGCTATGCGGCCTGTTATATATTTTTGTGCAAAGGAGACACACATGAAAAGAAAAAATGTTTCCCCGGTTCTTGCGACGCTGCTTGTGCTTGCGTTCGCATTTGTCACCCTCTCTTGCGAGCGCACCCCCACATTGCGTATTTACGTGTGGACGCACTACCTGCCAGAATCCATAACAAGGCAATTCGAGCAGGAATTCGGCGTAAGGGTCACCATGGACTACTATGCGTCCAACGAGGAAATGCTTGCCAGGCTTCAGGCTGGTGGAATCGACAGAGGCAGGAGCGGCTTTGACATCGCGTTCCCGTCCGGGGATTTCCTGCCGATCATGGTGCGGCAAGGCTGGTTGGAGCCCGTGGATCGCAGTCTTATTACCAACTTTGGGAACATCGATCCGGTGGTGATGGCGAAGTCCGCCGATCCGTACCTGGAATGGTCGGTGCCGTACTTCTACGGTGCCGCCGGCATCCTGGTCAACACCGCGATGGTACCCGACTTTGAGAAGTGCTGGTCGATTTTCGCGCGGGAGGATCTGCGCGGGCGCATGGCAATGTTGGACGACAAGCGCGAGGTAATCGGTGGCGCGCTTTCCTACCTTGGCTTTTCTGTGAACTCCAGGGATCCCGCCGAGATTGCCGCCGCCAGGGATCACATCATTAATTACTGGCGGCCCAATCTGGTACGCTTCGATTCCGAGGCCTTCGGCGTGGGCTTTGCCAACGGCGACTTCTGGGTCGTGCACGGCTTCCCCGAGGTGGTTTTCGCGGAAATCTACGGAAACCCCCAGCTTATGCGGGACACGGTTCTGTTTATCCCGGAAGGCGCTCCGGCCTACATCGGCAGCATGGTTATCCTGCGAGGCTCCCGGAACGTCGAGCTTGCCCACAAGTTCATGGACTTCATCCACCGCCCGGAGATCTATGCCGAGTTCGCCGACACCTTCAACTTCCCCGCCTCGGCAAACGTCCCGGCGCGTGCGTTCACAACCACCACCCCGATTTTCACGGTGGAACAGCTTTACTACACCGAGCTTGTGCATGAGGCCGGCCCCGCATTCGGGCTTTTCGAGGATGCCTGGTTTAACGCTATAAGGGTTGAGTAATTGTGAGTTCGGGAACCTCTGTTAATCAGAGGTTCCCGAACTCTGGAACCATGTTAAACAAATGAACTTTCCAGTCCCCGGTTCACGGCGGAAACAAGTGCCAAAACCGAAGCCATTGTAATATCGTTGTGCACGCCGACCCCCCAGACGGGTTTGCCCGCCTTGCCGTGAATCTTTACGTATGCCGCGGCCCTAGCGTCGGAGTCGCTTTCCAGAGCGTGTTGCACGTAGTCGGCAAAGCGGAATTCCAATTCGGGCTTGCCCTGTTGCAGCGCATGGCTGACCGCATCAAGCGATCCGTTGCCCGTCCCGGTTAGTTTGTAACGCTCGCCCTTGAACATAAGCGCCAAATCGGCGACCGTTCTGTTCCCGTCCCGCCTCCAGTCCACGTCTTCCAGTAAAGCCGGTGCGCACACGTTCACGTACCCAGAGGTAAATGCATCCAGAATTTCCTGGGGTGTAAGCTCCTTGTGCGCCTTGTCGGAAATGTCCTTGATGAAGTACCCCACTTCCGGCTTTAGTTCCTTGGGCAGGTGATAGCCGAAATTGTTCTCCAGTATGAAGGAAATACCTCCCTTTCCCGACTGGCTGTTTATGCGGATCACGTCGGTTTCGTACTCCCGATTTACGTCGCTTGGATCGAGTGGCAGATAAGGTACCGTCCAAAGCTTTTCGTCTCTTTCCTTTCGGTATTGCATACCCTTGGCAATTGCGTCCTGGTGCGACCCGGAAAAGGCGGCAAAGACCAGCTCGCCTGCGTAAGGGTGACGTGGGCTTACGGGCAATCCGGTCGCCTCCTCGTAAGTACGCACGATGTGGGGCATGTCTGAAAGGTTAATCCCCGGGTCAACGCCGTGAGTGTATAGATTGAGTGCCATAGTAACCAAGTCCACATTGCCCGTCCGTTCCCCGTTACCCAGAATTGTGCCCTCGACCCTGTCTGCCCCGGCGAGCAGTCCCATTTCCGCGGCGGCGACTGCGGTGCCACGGTCGTTGTGTGGGTGTAGCGAGATAATCACGTTTTCTCGGTAATTAAGGTGCCGGTTCATGTAGGCAACCTGTTGTGCGTAAACATGGGGCATGGAAGCCTCCACCGTGGCTGGCAGGTTTATGATCACTGGACGTTCGACGCACGGCTTCCAGACATCAATTACCGCGTTGCATATTCTAAGGGCGAACTCCGGCTCCGTGCCCGTAAAGCTTTCTGGCGAGTACTCGAAGGCAAATTTTGTTTCCGGCATTTCCCTGGCGAGCTTGTCGAACAGCCTGGCCCCTTCCTCGGCGATGGCGATGATCTCGTCCTCCGACAGTTTGAAAACCTGCTGGCGTTGGGCCTGCGAGGTGGAGTTGTATAGGTGCACGATGGCCCTGGGCGCGCCCTTGATTGCGTTAAAGGTTTTTTCTATTATGTGCGTCCTGGATTGGGTAAGCACCTGGATGGTAACATCGTTCGGGATAAGGTTCCCGTCTATAAGGGTCCGCATGAACGCATATTCGGTCTCGGACGCGGCGGGAAACCCTACCTCGATCTCCTTAAAACCCAGGCCCAGCAGGAATTTGTAGTAGGCAAGCTTCTCGTCCAGGCTCATGGGGGTAATCAGCGCCTGGTTGCCATCCCGCAGATCGACGCTGCACCAGATGGGCGTCTTGGTAATCCGATCCTGCTTTACCCAGTCGGTATGTTCCTCTGGCGGCATGTAGTACAAAGGGCGATATTTTTCGACATGTTTCACGTTGTCCTCCTGCTTGACAGTAAGCACTTGGACTTTAGCATATAAAGTGGCTGTCAACAAGGGGGCATAGATTACGAATATCAGAAGCCGTAAGGTGGTTGACGGAAGGAGGCTTGGGGTTTAATTTCAGACATAGGTATTAATCCCCTCCGTTTTTACGGAAAAACCTTCGAGGAAATCGTCGCAAGCATCGCTGGCCAGCATGGCGACGGCGATTAGAAGAGCGCCGTTGCCAGGCAGGTATAGAGGCAAGGCATCATCTCCGATCATTTGGTTGTGCCCATTTGCCAAATAAGTGTTTTTTGGGCTTTCCATTAACAATATGTCGATAGCGTCTTTGTATCGACCAAGGCGACAGGCGGTCATGGCCATCATAGGGAAATCCCATCCATAGAAAGTTGTTTTGTCCCAAACCGAAAGGACTTTGTCCAGCGTGGCAGACATCATTTTGCGATCTACTTTGTCGCTGTTCAAAACACCGTACATTGCCAACATGGAGGGATGGTCGGTGTAAAAAGGCAATTTGGAAAAAGTGTCGGGACAATTTTCATGGGCAAGGTATACACCGTCCTTGTGGGCGGGCAGAGCAAGTTTTTCTGCTATTTCGGTATAGCCTGGGGTCCGCTCACCCAACCTTCCAAGCCATTCGTCGGCTTTTCGCAAAGCCCAGCGGAAATATTCGAGTTCGTAAGGCGCGTTTAGAACGGTTTTCGGATCATGTCGTTCTTGGGCGGGAATGTAAGGGGGCCCCAACACGTAACGGGAATTGTGTTCTTCCCAGTGAACAAAACTTTTCATGAATTCCGCTGTTTCGACAACAAGGTCTCGATACTCGAGAAGGAATTCCGTACCCCGCGAGTCGCGGTCGGGTTCAGCGCGATAACACAATTCCGCAAGCATAATTGGATGGGGCTGCTGCCAAAGAAGAAGCACGGCGACCGAGGACGGCGTGTTGCGCCCCGAGGGATCGCACATTTTTGTCCAGCGCGCGCCTTTGTAACCTTGCTCTTTCGCCAATTCCCTGGCAAGTGGCAATATTTTTTTGTAATATGCAAGCGTTCTTTTCAGTTCCGCTACCCTGCCCCAGAGCGGAAAAAACGCGTGGTGCCAATACCACATTTCAAGGTGAAATTTTCCGTACCAACTGTTGCAGGTAAGCCCCGTCTCGGCGGGGGGAAGATGGCCGCGACTCTGAATTGCGATAAGGTATTGGGAAAGCACGATTCTGCGTTCAAGTTCATGTGCACGTTTGTCGGAGGAACCGGACAGGTCAATCGCGCCGCCAGACTTCCAGTAATGTTCCCAGAAATTTTTGCATTTTTCAAGCGCGGTGTCAAAGGAATCCCCAGGTTGACTTGGGGTGATTTCGGGCAACCCGCCGATTTCGTCAAAGGCGACGATTTTCACGGGGCGGAAGCGGACGCCGAATTCGAAAGGAACATTGCTCTCCTCATTTTCGATTTTAGGCGACAAAACGATACCGTGCCTTTCCTCGTCTACCGTAACCGAAAAGCCCTTTCCCGCTATCTCCACACTGTAAACGGCAAAACCCAAATCACGCTCAAGGTGCAAAAACCCATCTTCCCGCGATACAATCTTGGTCTGGTGCTTTTCGGGCGAACCAAAATCCGCACCCGTCTTCCTGTGGCTACTGTACGGAAAATCCATTGCTACGTGCAAGCCACCGCTTTTTAGCAGGGAAGATTGTATTCGCACATGCAGAGCATCTTCATCAGGGTTCACAAAAGTTTCCGCCTGGACTTGTTCCCCTTTGAACAAAAACTCCGACCTTAGAACCCCTTCCCAAAGCGAAAGCGTTTGTCTCACGGGCTTGCAGTCGCTTAGCGGCAAATCGTGAAAGGCGATTCTCCCCAAATGAAATTTGTGGGCATTGTGTCGCACCCTCATGAAAAGCTCTTCCTGCCCGGTGTGATCGGTCGCGTAAAACACGTCCCGCCCGTATGTGTCAAAAGGCGTTAAACGCAAAGTCCCGTC
>Ga0209755_10006014_pt1 | contig 13580 bp, 8 predicted proteins | sample TergutCo191P1_FD_187301 | JGI IMG/M metagenome (GOLD analysis project Ga0209755, IMG submission 187301) | Cornitermes sp. P1 segment gut microbial communities from Petit-Saut dam, French Guiana - Co191P1 (SPAdes) (version 2) | ecosystem: Host-associated > Arthropoda: Insects > Digestive system >... | reverse complement strand
ATATTGTGTCTATTTTTGCAGTTAGAAATTTTGTGTTGTAGAAATAAGAAATAATTTCCTGATAGAGCTCTGTAAGTTTGCAGAAGTCAATATCTCTCTGAACACCAATCCTCTTCGAATATAGATTGTTAAAGGAATTCAGTGTTGTTCGATCTACCGGACCTGTAAATAGGTTTAAGTATTCGTTCTGGTACAGGATGCAGCGTTCCTGGGTGTTTGGTTTCCGAATTAGTGGTCTCATCTTCAAGGGTCGCAAATCGAGGAGGTTGAGACTATTACATAGTCCAGAAATGTCAGGAACCAAACACCCGGTGAGGCAGTGTCCTATGCCACTTAGAAAGGATAGATAATCCTATCGATGCGAAAACCTAGAAGATCGTACAGGGTCTTTATTTAAAAAAAAATTCTGATATTGCCCTTAGCAGATTCATAACTGAGCAACGTAACTTCAATATTAATGCACTTTAATGTTGCGTATTAAAAGCGTAATGAGAGGTCGTTTACCGTGTTGATAGGGTTTATATAAAGGCGAAGCGTAACGTCAGCTATTCCAAAAGGTTTAACAAACTGCCACGTCACTTTCAGCCGCACGACGGCTCCAAGTCCAATGAACGGCATCGGCATTCGCTGAACAAACGAAAGTGCGTGGCAGTCGTTTCCTGCCTGCATAAAACAAGTAAAATTTTCATTCCAAATTAACATTTACAAGTTACAAGTTTCGAACCAAATCTTAATTAAATAAACATCACAGATATATTAGACCCGGTTTTATCTATGCACTCCGCATTGTGCAGTCCTAGTGATCTAACGCAATTTAATTCCTCATTTTTCATTGCTGATTGATTTTTGACGTGCTACCAAGCAGAAAGCCAGGACTGCCAATTGAACCCTTCAAACAACAATGGGCATGTTTTCTAGAGTTACTGGGGGGTGGAGCCACTTCTAATGTACGAGTATATCCAGTTAAAGGCGGATTTTGTATGCTTTCTTCCGGGTAATTCACCGGCGTCTGAATTCAGACGCCGGGAAATTACCCAGAAGAAAGCATACAACATTCAGTACACGGCGAAAGTTCGAAATCAAGAAAAGACAGGTTTTATTTCCAGACAGAACAAGTTACAAACCAAAAATTGCGGCGCCTTCGCTCATTTTCCTTTGTTTATCTGCAAAACTGTAAGAGGTTTGGTAATCATGTTTTGGAAGTTAAATGTGTATTTAATTTCTTTTAGACACCAATTTCACTCCGGCAATTTGTTGACTTGTGTGTTAGTTCAGTCTTACAACTCGTACGGCTTGTCATGTTGATTGCAGAATTTTAGTTCAAATTAGAATCCACTGACAGACTAAATAACTCAAAAACACACGAAATGTGAAGAAAGCAGTTTATCTGGTCTTGATTTAGTTTGTGTGAACTGACGAACGGGGTAAGACAGTGGGACAGACTTCCTTGCGAATGGTCGATATTTCTACACAGATTGCTATTAGTGCATCATTTTTTAATTTCCGGTATCTTATTTTCCTTAAGGCCATCCAGATCGTATTCCCATCCCTTGTTTCCTTCAATAACGTAATTTACAAGGCAGCTCCTACACATGATATGACAAATCCAGTTAGAGTTCTCGTTCTAATGAATGTACAATGTTCCTTTCTTCCTTCATTATACATAATTCTTCATTTTTTACACACTCGATCCAACTGATCTTCGCAATCTTTGCCCAGTACCACATTTCATAACTGTGTCAGTACAGAAGTGCCCAGTTCTCAGCACCATACAAAACTACACAATAAATATGTTTCAATAGTATTTTACTTAAATTTACGAGTCGGGTAGCTCAGTCGGTATAGAGATACGCTATAGACCAGAGGTTCCAGGGATCGAAACCCGGTGGGCCAAGATTTTTGGCACTCGTCCAACTGCCCCTGGGGTCTACCTAACATCTTTCACAATGGTTTTTCTCTGGGGTGAAGCGGCAGGGGTTTGGTGATCACCACCCATCCCCATCTAGCGCCGATGTTAAAGGAAGAGTAGAGCTACAAATCTACTCCGACTCTGGATCCTCGTGGCCTCTTCTAGGGTGAAATTTACATCTGCCTTTACCTCTACCCCTTACTTAAATGTAAGCCAAATCTGCTGGTGAAAATATTCTTTTTCTTGTTGAATGCCGCTCTTGCCATCGAAATGCTGGATCTGATTGCACCTGCACATCTTGCACTTTTTCTTTCCACATGACCACAAATCATTCCAAAAAACGCTGGAAATATTTTCATAAAATTCTAAATCACCTAATTTTACAAGAATCTGTGGAAATAATTCTTCTATTAAGACAAACGTAACGACCGCTTTACATGACATGATGCAGTACACGCTTTTCTGGGCCTGTCTCGACAGTAATTCCGCTAAGCATTTACTGGGGCGTGAAATATATCGAACAAACTTTGTAGTGAAACGTGACGTAGATACCTCATGTCTATAATACATTCTCTATAAGGCGTTCATTTCTGGGACAACTGGGCGAAGAAATTTATATATGTATATTATGTGTCATCTAATGACTTGTAAAATGTTTTGGCTGATTTTTATCGCTGTTGATAATAGCGGATCTTAATTTAACATTCAAGAAATTATAATATGAAAAAATTAAGTAGAGAAAGTCATGAACATATTTCGTGATCTGTTTCTAGTTTTTCGTACATAATAAACAGAAATTTTCGTAGTCGCAAGCACTATTTAAAACAAATATCTCACATAAAATCCAAGGCTGTGTCGTAAGTTGACATCGTGTGGTTCCTGTTACGCATATTTAAGTCACTTTTTGCTGTGCGCACAGCTGGTAATGAGAACGTCCAATTAGCCCACAACAAATTCTGTTAATATCGTGCCTTCAACACATTTTTAATGCCTATCACACTTTGGTAAAACTTTATCATCCTTATTTTTACTTACGCGACCCTTACATACGTGAGTGGGTCAGAAAGTATAAGGCAGTATGTTCTCGTTTATAAGATTTCTGTGTCTTCTATACTGCTCATTGTGCATGCTAGTACTTATTGTCCGGTAGACTATGTGCATTGGAAATAAGGGCGATTGTTTAAAAAGTTCTCGTCAGTAATGAACATTCCAGGCGCCAGGTCACCGTGGCGACTAAACTGTGTGCGTTGGCGCCTAAAATGGAACTCGTTTCATGTTATCGTCTGGCGCCAAAAATCTTCATGTGGCCCTAGATTCTTAGAAAAATTTTGCACCACTGGATGACGCTGTTGTAAATTCTCAAGTAATATTGTATTTTTTTAAAAATATCATATTCCTGACAACATCATATTCCTCACATAAAAACAATAGCCTTGTTAGTAAAATGTTTTCTATCAGTAAAAATGATTTACAAAAAATCATTGATGTCAGTATTCAACGCTTGGGAAACATTCTCCGCCCAAGTGGTAAGGGTATGAGCAATTCATAAAAGAGAAAAATTGCACTCTGGAAAAAATAAAATATATATACCCAGCCACCTAGGTTTGTCATTTGTCACGTTGATCCCAGCTGGAGTGCTGCAGAAGTCCTTCCGAAACATGAGGATTTCACTCCATATCAACGTGGCTGACCATCCGAGAAGGCTATCTGGATTAGTGCTTGACTGACAGTTACTGAATTTTGTTCTGTTTCTGTGTGTCCGCAGCGTGTGTAAGTGTGAGCTGATTACCGTGAAATGTCAATATAAAGCCTCTGTTCATCTGTCAATGGAACGGACCCTGAAACGTACGTTGCAAAAATTTAAATCATTCTTGATATTTATCCAAATACGTTGCACGTAACCTAACTGCGGGGTGTTCTGGGAATTACTTTAAATCATATTTTTATATGTTTATTTACATTTGACAGTATTTTGCTTCCCACACTATACTTCAGCTAATTACAGTAAAATGAACAAAAGGAATAGTTAGTGTTTAAATCAGGATTAGACTATAATGATGCTCTCACTGCGCCAATTAAAAGTCAGTTGATACCCACTTCTGAAAGAAAAAGAGACGAAAATATTTAGCTGTGTAACTAGGTCACGCTAGAGTTTAATTTTATCTTTTTTTTAAAGTAAAACTTTGCATGCTGACTACGTAATTCCTTGAAACCCAGGCCACATTTAGAAGGCGATTTTCATTCAGCTGTTACATTTCCGCTTATTATATTTTTTAACGTGGCTCTTCATTTCTGATTCTACAAGATTATTCATCTAGATACTAGGAACCAAATGAATTCAGTTCATACCCTCACTCTGTTGTGTACGATCTTTCTTAACTAAGTCCAAACACACACAAAAACAAACACATGAACAGTATCCTCCCATATACTTCTGGATCTCCCTATATTTTCCACTAGGTTTTAAAACTAAACTTCATTCTAGTTCTGTTCAGTGACTGAGTTATTTTATTACTTTAACAGCTGCAATGTCGACAAATTGACATAAGCAACATTTTTATGTAAATGAAGGACGTCTTGTTGTTCCGTGTTCGAATCAAGGCATTCCACGAAACAACCAAATTGCCAAACAGTTCTGTCTTCTGGAATATGACGCTGTTGGACCCGATAAAATATTACCAAATTTTCTTTGGAACAAAGTAGCTATCCATTCAGGAAAGAAGAGACGAGAAGTAACTCGCCGAAATACTGTTTAAGATGACAGACCACTGTATGTTGCACTTGCGTAAATATATAACTTATATATGAAAATATAGATGTGAGTCATTCAGGTCACCTTTTGAATATCATTGTTAAGGATGAATACCACATTCTGTAACATTAATGAACCTTATATTTTGCACTTAATATGTCTCATTTGTTTCTTACAGTAAATAGGCCTGCTTATTATTTTCCAACGAGTCATTTATAATGGACACGGTGTGTGTTCTGTGTACGGTAGGAACTAAAGTTTGGTATGTAATATAGGTGAACGTCAGTCTTCAAAGAATTAGCTGTGCTCCTGCTTCTCTTCGAATTTCCTGGTGTTACATATTGCTCAGAGTAAAATTAATCAAGCAACGAGCGCAAAATAGAAAAAGTCAGTGGTTTGTGCGTCTCATGTAATCGACAACTGTAAACCAATTGCTATTGTACCCTTGGATTAATTCAGTGTCTCCCAATGAGGATTTCTCAAAGCATCTTTAAGGGTTCCGCTGTAAATCGTGGAATAAGAAAATAAAAGTCTTCATATGCGTGGAAAATTCCAAATATTCCTGGAGATGTCGTGGCGATTTTTGTCCAGCAGTTGGTAATAATTCAGTAAGGTTGTTACCCTGCAAACTGCGTCTTTGTTGTTTCGTTTAAGGTTATTTAAGGTTACACTTAGTAGTAGCACTTGGTTATACTCAGTAGTAGCACTTGGTTATACTTAGTAGTAGCACTTGGTTGTACTTAGTAATAACACTTGGTTATACTTAGTAGTAGCACTTGGTTATACTTAGTAGTAGCACTTGGTTGTACTTAGTAGTAGCTCTTGGTTATACTTAGTAGTAGCACTTAGTTATACTTAGTAGTAGCACTTGGTTGTACTTAGTAGTAGCACTTGGTTTTCATAGGCGAGGTATCCTAGAAATATGAAGAATTACCTTAGGGGTTCATCTGTAGAAAAATATTGGAAAACACAGGATTAACGTACAGGGACTATTATCAGTAGCTCACATATTAAGTTTAACAAAGACTGGTACTGGTAAGCTTACGAGTATTTCAAAAGCCATCTAGTCCACTCTGACCAGCATTTAGTTTTTAGCCTATTAAAAAAATAATCACGAAACAGATATTTAACGCTGGCTATAAATATAGTAGTCGAATATCGGTTATTCCCAGTGCCGTAGTTTATATAATTTCTATCTCTTCCATATGTCTCTTTATCCCTCTTTCTTTTGAAGCAAAAATACTCTTCTCCTAACTTTGCAGTTTTTTTCGAACAAATCTCTTCTGTACCTTTCACGTGTCCAGTTCTTTTTTTGCAAAATCCTGTTACCATGTAACATATATATAGTAGTACAAGTAATAACAAAATACATGTACTTATAAAATCAAATAAAATGGACAGAATATGAATTGTCAGTTCCATTAACTTGAATAGTGCCCTCAAATATGGCGACCGTGTCTCCTTCCATTTAGTTAACTCTGCAGTTCGTAATTCACAAGTAGTCCTACCACTCGACAACTTGCAGGGCGAACTATTGACAACGTCGTTAAATAAACCATCCGACAGATCTTAATTACTCACGGTAACTGTACTCGTTTGTATTCATGATTAAAATGAACAGGCTCCTCACTGTGTCTTTTTTTTTAAACTTTTTTCCAGTCACCACACGTTCTGTCCTGTAGATGGGTTGGTCTTGTCAGATGATGATGATGGTGATGATGATATCCAGCCGTTCAAGTTCCAGGCAAGATAGTACATTGTATTAGGGCGCTCCACAATACTGTGAATCTGAACAAAACTTTTCATAAATATTGTGGCTTTGTGAGTGCCGTAAAAGCATTGCCAGTTTTCCTCGTTATTAATTTCAGGACCTTTGACCATTTTGACACTGTAGGGCCCTGGGCAAAGTGCACGGTTAGAGCCGATTTTCAATAATGTTTGTGACGCGTATGACGTCACATTTCGGACGTGGTGAGAGAAACAAAACTGACCATTTCGAATTATTGCGCTGTATACGAACGCGTCATCCACTTGAATGGGGTGAAACGCTGGTGTTTTGTGTGTGCTGGGACAATGAGTCCATTGTAACGTAGTCCAAATGGACCTGTCAGGTTTATGGCCTGCTTTGGTTGTTATATACTGAGCAATTCAAAACCAATGCAGGAAGAAAATGGTGAAGAACATTCATGAAGAGTAGTGGCACAGCACACGGTGTCGCACTAAACGTCACACTCTACATCAAAAGAGATGAGTCAGCAGGTACATTTGTTTTCATTTTTTGTTCCTGATGTATTACTATGAGTCGGTATAGTGCAGTCGGTTTTACGGACTGAGGTGTCCGCAGCGGCAAAATATCCAGACTCGCTTTAGGGCCCATCCAGTCTCCAAGTCAGTTGACACAGGGATTCTTTCCCGGGGGTAAAGTGGTCGGGGCATAATGTTGACCAATCGCTTCCATCTGGTGCCGAGGTTAGGAATGAGAGGAGGTACACCTCTGCTGTCCCTATATGCCCTACTGGCGTAGACAGGGATAACTTTACCCCTTACCTTACTGCTGAATGATTTACTACAGTACTTCTGACTGCAGATAACATGCCTCAACCTTCCATCGTGTAATGTTTTCGAATTGCTCTTTCGATTTTATCAGTTTGGCCTCCTAGTGGAAACACCAGTGTAATTCTCAAGAAAATCACTTATTTTGATGAGGGTTTCATAATAAATAAATAAATAAATAAAAATATATTCCAATTATTTATCACTGTAACGAAGCATACTAATTGTATTCAAAAACAAAAGATTGTTGTTGTATCTGCAGGTTGGTAACAGACAATGAATACCTTCCTACTTGGACAGGTACTGAGGAATATTGCCGAGCGAAGCAATGCGTGTTGTAACTGGGGTGATAAGTTGTACAGCCGTTGAGAAAGAAACAACAGAATTTATTGCGCTAACTCCCTGGAAGTACTGACAGATTTTGTCTGTTTAACTTCCAGTTTGAGAGTGCCCCGTCAGTCTTGGGAAACAAGTAGTTAAACTAAACATTACAATTACACAATCAGACCCAAACAATGACATGGCTTATAAAGATTCCAATTAAAGATAATGGATTTAGGGAAACGTGACTTACAAAATTCCAATTAAAAAGAATGGTTTTAGGGAACATAAATATATCTCCTCTCCGGGTCAGGGGGTTGACTACCGCTCCTCGTCGGAGTTCAATTTGCCATAACAATAAAGTTGATACGGGTCTGTCCCCTTAGCGTCCGACCTCGGGGTGACACGGAGTTATCATCTGGTTTGAAGTCTTAAGTCTTTGGAAATGTGATGAAATGACATTGCTACTACACTCATGAAATTAAATTGTCAAGGTACTGCTCACGCATGACAGTACCTCTACATATGACAATAACTCTATGTATATGTACATCATTACATAAAACATGCAAGGCAAAGTACACGTAAAACCTGTTACGTAACACCTGTACGTAACAATTTTGCCTAACAACTTCATGTCAATGTCTATACGGCGCTTCTGCATTGTTGTTATCGCCTGTATCATCCAAACTAGTGAGGGACAGAGACGGAGAAACTGATGGTCTAAGCAGCGACGTTTCTGAATTGTGGTTGGTAGGTGCTGGGTTCCAATCCTGGCCGGCACACCGGGTATTTTTACTCCTTTCCGGCTGGATTATACTTCATTTAGGACACGACCACTTCCTCCAAACTCTTTCCAATTTTTCATCCGCCATCCCAAGTTTTGACCCTATGTAATATGTGACACTGCCAACGTCGTAAAATAAAGAGCGGAATGAACAAAGCATTTAATCCTAGAGGGTGTAAGAGACATTTTCTTATTAACGTTGGAGTTTTAAAATTATTGCCTTACTGTTATACCCACGCTGGACGAAGAGTCAATTGCTCGGAAGGGTGATACTTAAAATAAACCTTATTGTCATGACGAAACCCCTTTTAAGTATTCTGGCAGCCTTTCGAAAACACACCCCCGGTGTTCAGATTTATATAATTTAAACCTCTCAGCCAAGCGGACCACTGTAGTTAACCCTTTGAATAACAAAATTCACCTACTTCATGTCAAGACTGAATTGCCAACTCACACAGAATATATAGACCACAGACTACGAGATGAACCGGGTTTGGATGGGAGAGGGTGTAGGCTTGTCTTGCGCGGCGCCGAAGCTCTTACCTCTCTGGGGAACTATTCGACTACTACTGGTAGGAATGACAGTCTCTTCTACTAGCACACACAGACTGAAAACATTTAACATTTCGACTTGCGTGTAGTAAGCAAGTCGATCGTGCTGTTGCTTTCAGGGTGTGCAGTTGTGTCTCTTTCTTTACCAAGAAATCTCGAGCATGCGCATCTATCGCTTTCCTAACAGGGATCTTCTCTGGGACTGGACTGTGGACATTAGCTTTCTTCAATTGTAAAGACCAGTCGGCGAAGGCCGCATAAGTAATTAATTGTCATTTCTTGAAGGAATCATGCAGAATGCATCAATAAACGATGTGGCCAACTTGTACACGTTATTACTTAGCCTGGTCATACAATTTATATTGAAGCACTAGACTTCAGAAGTTAAAGGACAGAGTTATAGCAGAAGTTGTATCCTTATAAATATTTTGTTGCGTCACTCGTGTTGTTTCTGCCCTGTTTTTCTTTTATCGAAATTACTTTGCTTTGTGTAACGTATTTTACTGACGCCTACGCAGTTTATTCGAGCCTTTCTTCTCCCAGGCGAATGCATAAACTTATATATTATATTTGGGTTTGAAGTAGTACTGACCTTGAAGCAACATAAAGTAAAAGATTCAACTGTAATTTAAGTACCATTGTCTCGTGTTTTAATATCTGGATTATACAACATTTATTATTCGGATCTTATAATCGATATTATGGAAAGATTCAGAGTATGTCATCTAGTAGATCATTATGTCAGTCTTCTTCAGAATCCGTCATATGGCTCAGAAATACATAAAGAAATTGTTAAGAAGAAAATAGAAGCAATGTGTTCGTTGCTGTGTGTTTAAGTAAAATAATGCGGTCGAATCATCTTCCGTATGTGCTAATAAACCACAATTCTAATGATGAAAGTTTGATATCTCCACATTGTGTTTTATTGTTACCTACCGCAAGGTCTGTGACTCTGTCCTGTTTGGTCAATTCATCCGATCGCACGATATTCAGTGTACACGTGACTCCCTCATATGTATGCGTTCTAATGCCGAGGTGCTTTCAATGGTACTTGTTGTAACTTCGTGGCACGTGGTCTCATTGCGCTTTGATCTGACATTTCCGGACACAAAGCATGTAATGGCATTTATGTCACCATAAACATCCACTTCTATTGCGCACATTCTATTATCACAGTATAGTGGCTATTAACTGACTCCGATCAAACTGCAAAGCAGACCTACTTTTATGTGCTGTTTTGAAACTGCGCGTTTAATGTCATCCATAACGTTAATTGTCACACTTTTCTGTCGTTAGCAGTGTCATGAATTCAGGAATCTATGTTACTGACAGGGGGGGGGGTCGTACAGGAGGAATAGTTTAACCTTTTGAAATTCAAATTATTCTTTTGCATTCCAATAGCCTGGTCCAAACTGATTTTCCATAAAATCGGTAATCTTCAAAGTTCGAAAACAGCCACTAGGTAGCAGGAGCTGAGGGAAAATCAACATAAAACACTGTAAAATATGAATATTTGAGCTCGACATTAATTCTGGTTCAGCAGAAACCTCGGTCGAGTGTAACTCGACATTGGACCGCAAGGTTTAATATTCCATGGAACAGATTCCTTGCTCTTAATTCGATAATTACCCATCTGGTAAAAAATGCTCCATCTTCTATTATCCCTAAGTTTTGTTAGTGCGTTGACAGAAGTACGTCCCTGGTCGAGTCAATTTAATACACTTTCCACCCGAACATTTTTGTAATGTCCATTTCCATTTTAATATTACTGTCTCATTTACGTATGTCTTCCAGGTGGTTTGATTCATTCTCATTGCCACCTTTCATGTTACGTGTCTGACCCTATCTGTATCCTTTTACATTCGATCACGCTAACAATATCTGGTGCAAAGTACAAGCTACGTATTTCTTACTCAGGCATTCTACTTCAGCCTCTATTTACACTCTTTCTCCCTTTCTTACACCCTTTCAAGGACGAATATTAATCTAAGTGGCTTTACGAATACATTGACATGATTACATGAATCTACTAAGGAAAATTTTAACAGGAACCTTAACAGACGTTGAATTTGCTATAATTTGTGAAGAATTAGATCCAAGACATTCAAGTCAGTCTTTATGTAAAAGTGACGAATACTGCATAAAATCAGTGCTCTATACAAGCAATACACTAGAAAATTACAATTTTGGGGAATTTATCTACGAGTTGCGTTGGTCTTAAAATACACGAATTTGTGGGCGACGAATTTAATATATTCCGTTTAAGATAGTGTTTGAATTAGTAACAGACATCTCTTAAAATAATTTGATATCTCTCCGCCTGGTGTATGGTGCTAATATTAAAATACTCTCACTTCCTTATGCACACATATTCACACGACAAATTACTTCTCACAAGTAATTTGCTAAATATTAGTTTATCCAAAAAAAAGCGGAGAAGTAAAAAATATTTTCAACGAAAAATTCTTCCAAAAAGTGGTGTCGTTGCAATGAACAGGATGTTTGATTGCATTTCATAAAAATTTCGAAATTCGGTTTTCCTTTGGCTACCTCCCCCTGTGCAATTCTACTTCACAGCGATACTTCCCTGACTTTTCTATTTCGCGCACGAAACCAAATAAAACATATACCATACAATTGGCGGAATTTAGCACAAAACGAGGGCCGTTTAACCCTCAGCTGCATGCAGGTAATAGAATTCCTACCAGAGATTGGAGTCTGCTGGGATGTTAGTTTTCACTGCAAGTTCCCTAAACATTCTTTGAAATATAGTTTTGGTATTTCCTATATCTGTCTCACAGTAAGATTATTCTCCCATTTATTCTGGTTAATAATCTTTATTTCAGAATGACATACCAGTCTTGACCACATGTATTATTTGTTCGCCAGTACTCAACAGCCCATTTATTCTCTCTTCTCCACATTTAAATAAATATGTGTAAGTTTATTTATGTATATATAGTACGTCTAGTGTGTGTGTGTGTGCTCTATTATGTAGTCATGATGTGCTGTGTTTTGTTATGTTGTGTTGTGTTGTGTTGTGTTGTGTTGTGTTGTGTTGTGTTGTGTTGTGTTATGTTGTGTTGTATTGTGTTGTGTTGTGTTGTGTTGTGTTGTGTTGTGTTATGTTGTGTTGTGTTGTGTTGTGTTGTGTTGTGTTGTGCGTAACATTTCTATAGACCTTTTTGTGTGAGAGGGAGTTAAAGCCTGATAAGTTCGTGTCAGTCCTCAAGTTGCAATAAAATATTTCCATTCGGATGAATTCCCTTCAATTTCAATTTCTTCATTCCTTGTTAAATGGCAATTGACTGTAAGGCAACATTATATCAGTGAAGTTCGATTAACCAGTGTTTGCGATAACCCAAATTAAGCTGGGATTACTGAGATGTAAGAAAATTCTCTAAGGAAATTAACTTTACGTAACACAGGAAGAAAAATAATTATACTTTTGAAAAATCCATAGTTACGAGAATGATGAAAAACAGAAAAACGAGAAGAGAGGGAACAGGGAAAGAAGGAGGAGAGAGGCAGAAAGAGAAAATGTGGGTAAGAAAGGAAATAAAACAGAAAACAAGAAATTAGTAACAGAGAAATGAAGGAAGAAAGGACAGCAGACCTACTTTAAGTGTTCTTCATGCAGCATAACTTTTCCATACCTGATTTAAGATTTGCGATTATTTCCCGTAAGTCGCTTCACATCCTCAAGCCTAGTGGCTGTTGTATATACCACCACGTTTAACTTGAACAAGACGGAAAATGTGCGTATGGCGTAACATTGAGGCGCATTCGTGTAATTATTACTGCATTGCAGAAGTTAGTTTGTGTTTGTAGACATAGGTAAACAGCATGCAATGTGCATGCGCCATATTGTCATCTGTGGCCTGTCCGGCTGTACAGTATTTTTCCATATTAATTCATAAACGCCAAGGTTATTGTTATTATTATTGAACAAACATAAAATGTGCTTTGGTTTTCGCTACAACTTTCATGTGAAACATTTCTCATTCTGAGAATAAAAGAGCGAGATAAAATGTGTATTGGTTTTCGTGTAAAGTAGCCGTCATTCTTGTCAGATTTTAATGAAACTTGACTTTTATGGACATACTATCGAAAAATACGCAAATATCAAATTTCGTGAAAAGCCGTCCAGTTGGAACCAAGTTGTTACATGCGGACGGATGGACAAACAGACAGACAGACATGGCGGAACTAGTAGTAGCTTTCCGCAATTTTGTTAAAAACCTAAAAATTACCGCTCATGACCACAGATTATTTTAACGTGCTTTGTGTGAATCTGATAACTAAGGCGGCTTTTCCTATACAGATTAACAGATTGGTATAATGGAGAGGGAGGGTGTTTACTGCTCAGTACGAACTGAGCCTTTAAATTATTTATAATTAAACTCCTTCTTTAAAGGGTTAAACACGAATTAATTATGCAGATCATTTTCTTATTTATTGCATCTTAATCCCTTCTTACATTTCCAATGGTGAAATATTCCTCTCGTTAGAGCTAAAGTCAAATTGCCGGTTACTGGTATTACTTACTTACTTACTCCATGGTGCAGAGTCCTTTTTGTGAAGTTAACTGGTTTGCAGCTAGTCACGAAATTCCCCGCATTTCACGGAACCCGAAGGTTCATTACCGCACTCACAAGCGTCCGCCACCTGTATCTATCCTGGGCCAGCCCAATCCAGTCCATATA
>Ga0209755_10006013_pt1 | contig 13580 bp, 7 predicted proteins | sample TergutCo191P1_FD_187301 | JGI IMG/M metagenome (GOLD analysis project Ga0209755, IMG submission 187301) | Cornitermes sp. P1 segment gut microbial communities from Petit-Saut dam, French Guiana - Co191P1 (SPAdes) (version 2) | ecosystem: Host-associated > Arthropoda: Insects > Digestive system >... | reverse complement strand
CATTTATGCGTGCATGTTCATCATAATACTGAATGATGCCATTCACAGAAACTACCAAAACCTAGTAAGATTGTGAAGGAGCAGACAGTAATAACATTTCTGACAAACAAAGACTTGAAACTAGCAGCCATTTCAATGCAGTACAGGGATGGTGCACTGTCAAAAACATAAGCATGTGATTGGTGTACTGCTCGTAAGGACAGATGAACACAGTGAGCAGTCTTCTCCACATCCACACACAGATCAATTATGTGAATATTAACAAACCTGAGAAGCTTATAATGGACAATCTGTTCATGGAATCTTGTGTCACCAGAACAAAGATGATCATTCACAAGCACCTTTGCTCAAAAAAAGTGAGCATGATAAGGATTCCAGACATGCCAGGTTAAATTTAAACTATCCTCATATGAAACTGCAGGCAACAGTCTCAAGTTCAAAGGCTAACTTGACATTCACTAGCAACATGCCACTTCTGATCAGCAATTTTTAATATAATAGTGGCAATATTGCCAACTGTATCAAAATGGCCTATTTACCGCCAACACAACTAACTTCCTGTATTTAACAGTCACAGACTACATGTTTCAACATTATTTATAGATCATATAAAATAAGGTTTCATACCAATAATGTTTTGAAGAAATTTCCTCTAAAAACATTTTTAAGGTACAGCCCTGATGCTAACATAGAAATAGGGTTCACACATGTAGTCTACTATACTGCTAAATACAGGGAGTTAGTTGTGCTGACATTAAACTACTAGAAGTGTTGATACAACAATGCATATGCACACAACAGGGAGCTATAAACCAACAATATTGCCAATTTCAGTCTCAAGGAACACATATCAACTCAAACTTCATGGGCCCATGCTCAAAGGCTAACCAGACATCCAATGAAATTGGCGATTTCTAAATAACCAGTGCATTATCAAAATTAGTGTTGAATTAACAAAGTAAGTACAAAATTGTTGTCATATTAGCACGGTTCCCAACCATTCATTTACACCAGTTCTTTTCTGTACACTTCACAGTTACTGATACAATTTGGTCACAATTCAACTGAAAGAAATATATAAATATGTCTTCACTTCTAATTTCAGAATTGTGATCTTTCACATGCATATATCTTACTCCTACAATTACCAACCAACCAACCAACCAACCACTGATAAATGCAGGTTGTACCAGAAGAAATGTGCCATACTTCAGGGGAACATGGCTGATGTTAAATTACTCTGATATAATCAAACATACCTCTATTTCAAGCTGGACTGCTGTGGAGATAACAACTTGTAAAAAACGTGGTATTGTCACAGTTCCACATACTGCAACTGTTTAACATTATAAGTTATCTGTACACTGCACAGGTCCATCCTTAAGCCAAAAGCTAAGCCAAGCCATATGCAGGAAGCAAGTACTTGGAAACCTAAGGGCAATTTTTATGAAACTAGTACAAGTTTCTCTAGTTTAGTTAATGTTGTTGTGTCACTTATATATTAATTATATGTTAAGTATATGTGTCAATATTACGGAAACTAAAAATTCCACCTCGTTTTAATTATATTTAATAATCAATATATGTACAAGAGCTCTCATTCTTTAAAACTTATCACATCATTATCTCTGATACAGGTATGTTTGGTTATATTGATATTGTTTAATCTACGTGAAGAATGGCATTTTCTTCCAGGCACATCCCATGCAGCACAGTCCAACTATCACAATTGTAAAATTTTACAATAAAGTTAAAATAGTTAAGTATAAAGAAGCCCAATCAAACAGGTAAAATACCCAGGTACACAACTGAAGTAGCCAATACTGCCAATACAGATACCGTGATTTTTGCAATGTTTTAGTTCATTGTTTACAGTCTGTGTATGATGCACCAACAGTAATGTTGTGCAATTTCACTCAAGTAGTACAATTTCCTGTTCCTACTTTTAGCCTACTCAGTAAGAATCCTGAAGAAAAGAGATCCTGTGTTCTATCATTGAATAATTACCTTTATCCGCAGCAGCACATGTGAAAATAGTTTCAGTTACATCTTATAATTCAATCTGGACAACACCAGAGACAGCACTTATGTGTATAGAACAATTTATCAGTCCTAGATTCCAAAATAACTTTAAAGTAAAATTAAGAGTACTACTTAGAATACGGTTGGACTAATGTATAATAACAGCAAAGGGGTTTTTTTTTTCAGTGCTCAAGTTCTTGCAATTCTCTGTTCACCAGCACCTTGAAAGAATGTTATTTGTGTGACAGAAGAAATATTTATGAGTGAAGATGCTAATGCAATCAGAATATGTAGCCCTATGGTCATCTGTGCTCTGCTATTCATGTTGCATCCAGTGGAAAGCATACTTAATATGCTCTGACCTCAACAGTGACTCTGACATCAGAGCTGCCAACACTTGGTGATGTCAACAAACAAACCCAAAGGCAAAGGTGCAGTGTTCTATAAGTACCTTGCAACAGCAATGAGTCTGTCACTAATACAAAACCTGAAGGATTAATATTAGTGGATTACATTTTCTCTTCTTCTTATGTATGTTGGCAACAATAACTTGACTATCTGTGACCGTTATACTGGCAACCATAATACGATGGAAAATCTACAACACAGAATGAACAAAGGCAGAAGAAGATATGTATTTTGATGATATTTGTTGGTTCATTTACATATAAACATTGCTTTGGTTATGAAAATAGCAGTACCTTTACATATTTAAGAAGTGTACAATGTCAAGTGTCACGAGAGAGTAAGTTTAGCCAATACTGTACACCAGTTCACAAATATACTTTACAAGTTTACATTGCACACATCTGTGAATATGCTAAAGCAAACAGCAGTTCTCACTTACCACGTTCCCAACGCTCTAAGCACTCTTACTCCATCATCAAAGCCCATTCCATCATCCGGAATAACAAATGTTGACTCTGGGTTTGGTTTACTCCCATAATGCTCTCCTAGTGGCTGAGATACATGTGGTACCTTCAATGTTGGATATTCAACTAGGCGGCCTCCCATTAGATTCTGACATTCGCTGGAGTCCTTACTGTGCCCCCTGTCAAGTTTCTCATCCTGTCCCTTGCACTGCAAGGCTGCAGCTTGTGCCATGTGCTGCTGCATGGCTTCTGTATACGCCAATTTCTGAACATCACTCATCTTTTCCAATTTCACTCCCGCCTTTAAAACAAAGCAACACCTACAATATATTTACAGTCAACCATATTAACATAAAAGAAAATGTCCTTCAATGGCGTAACCATGAAGGTCAAAACTTATTCGCCGGTTCGTTGTCAAACTCGATTAAATCCTTACCAGAAATGGACTCCAGAGAGAAACAGTTCCCTTACGAATCAACGCTAAGATTACATTTGTGACTAGATCACCCTGTTTCACACGTTATGTTCGATCACGTTCATTAATAACGCCAAGAGCGCAATACAAAGAAAATTGCAAATGAGATGGGAACCAACTTCTCTGTAGTCGCGGGATCAATACATTTATATTCGACTACTCCGCTATCGACTCTACCGTCGTAATAAATCGATTGGTGCGACATCACATCAGCCACGGATCGCAAGTGGCAATGTCAAATACATTTCATGGTACACAAACACTAAAATTTCAAACTTCCTTCATATACAAATATAACGTAAGAATTTTAGAGGTGTTTTGACCATCTATACATTTTTAATTGCACGTTAAAATGGTTTCATTACTAGCTCTATCGATAATACTCGAATTACGTACGTAATATCCTGCTGTAATAAATAAAGTTTTGTCAAGATAAAGCAGGCAAATTATGGGTCATATTATAAGCCATAGTGCAGTCCATGTTACAATTAACATTGCACTTTTGGACAATCGTTATTAAGCACTGGTTACGTTACTACGAATTGATTATGGCACAAATTACATCGATATGTATACAAGCAGTACAAATGTACAATGCAAGAATTATCATCAAAATAATTACCTGGATCCCATTATTTACATGATTTTTAAGCAGTGTCTCAGAATTTAGACAGCTAAGCCTAAATTCATAAAACATGTCAAGTTTATAAGCACAGCGATGACAAATTTTCTTTGGTAACGAGTCATCTTTTGAGATCTGAAATTACCAAAAAATTATATTTTTAAATTAACAATCACACCGACAATAATAAGAAATAATACTAACAATAACCACTCCATATGTGGTGTGCTCAACAACAATTCCGCCGTTAACATCACAAATACTCCTTTGACAGGTTATGGCATATGTAACTCACGACAATAAGTAGACAGATTATGACATATATCACTCACGACAATCGGTAGACACGTCCTTATCTTAAACAGCAACTGTCGTTGTTCTCCTTCTTTATCGAATATATGCATTCGCATACCACTCCTCACCGTACACAGTCGGCAAACTTCTGTAGTGCTGTATTCATCCGTCATTGTAGAACTAATTAAATGCACTCAGCAATAAAAGTAATTTTACGCAAAGGGTACCACGGTTCAAGAAATTATTACACGTATTTCTAAAGTTACAGAAACGTAAAATCAATAATTACACACGCAATATAGTACTACTATTCAATTCCAAATTCTCTTGGTTGCCATATTGGAATCCGAGATGTCCTTCCATTTCCGCCATTGTAGTGAACGTCTGCTTCAACCAATCGCATCATACACTATTCCCGCAACTTTCAATTCAAACAAGAACGCGATTTTTAGGTGCGTTCGCAGAGTTGCGAAAAAGAGACTATTAGCTTCGTCATGTCTGTCTGTCCATCCGCCCGTCTACCTGCATCGAACAACTCGACTCCCACGGGCCGGATTTTCATGAAATTTCATATTTGAGGATGTTCATAAAAAATCCGTCGAGAACAGTCAAGTTTTATTAAAATCTGCCACACATAACGGGTACTTTACATTAAGTCCAATACACATTTATCACATCTCGATAAGTTCTTCCTAGAATGAGAAATGTTTCACACAAAAGTTTTACACAAAATCAAAACACACACTTTTTTTTTTAAAAAAAAAGAAAATTGTACTGTTTATGCAATAATGTGGGAAAATATTGTAGTGCCAGACAGGCAACAGATGACAATACACAGCTTGCACATTGCATGCAAGATACCTAAGTCTACAAATACACACTCACAGTATGCAATACATATTGCTTTCCCACTGCAGCACTGATTGTATGAATGCACCTCAATCTTCCATTGTACACACATTGCCTGTCTTGTTGTAGTTAACCTTATATGTTAAAATACTCTACAGAGATGGTCTAACATCTTATTCCTTTAAAAATGCACCAGAATTGGCCCCATTAACCTTATAAATTCATAAAATGTTTTTAATTGTTGATTTATGTACACATAATCAGTCCTCTTTCCATCTGTTACTCAATGTGATCTGTATCACTCAACATTTGCTGCTTATACTGCTGTCAAGCACCATGCACTGTACCAAAGAACAGCATCAGAAGGGCCAGCAGCATTAATGTACATGGACATGGCTCAGCTAAGCTTAACATGAACAAACAGAAAAATGGATCTGCCATTCTGTGTGCATTACCAATTTCAAGCTCTATTCTCTCATGTGCACATTTTAGGTCGGTATTGTCTGGAACTGTGCATCTTTTCAGCACAACAACAAATTCTCCAAAATTTTGGCAGTTTCCCCTTGTTTTACTACAATGCAGGGATGGAAGTGGAAGGCACGAGACTCAAACTTGTCATAGTAATGTGTCAAACTATTAAAACAAATAAAATGTTTAAATTGGAAGAAAGCTGAACTTCCCCTTGAAAGCGGTCACTATGTGGTTACTTGGTTCAATATGTTACCTGCCTGCACTGATCACTTACAACCTATCAACATGTGCAGCAATTCAAGTCAAAACTTATGAAATGACACATGTTACAGCAACCTATTTTTAGTGTGACATCACTTGAACACCATGGCCACATCTTTGCAATTTCATCAGATTAAACAGTTCCACCAGCTCTGTGACCAACTGTGGGTTAAATGACCAGGTTCTAATATCCAGCTGGTATGACACACTTCCCTGCAACACTGTTCAAATCAGCTGCCTACCTCCTGTCCAGTGGGTAAATTTCCCTACAGTCGAATAACTCTGATGCTGAGGTGACCATTCATTTACTTCTAGTTCAAAGGTTAAGAATCTGTGCAGCTCCACCCCCATTCTTGTGTTTTATGGCATGAGGCTTTTGACACAGGCATAATTTACCTCTACCAGGCACAGCAGTTTTACTACCAAGATATCATGTATGAAAATGGGCTGCCCTGGATGAATGAAATTTAGACAATGTTCATAATGGACCAAACCTCTTGTAGGCTCCACTGCAGTGCCAGTGTCTGCACCCCGCCTCCACATTAATGTAACACACAGTAGTCAGAACATAATTTTGTAATTTTTAAATTCCATTATCTCAAATGTAACATCATGTTAAGTCAGAATGTATCTGCACAGTAATGTAAATAGTAGTCCACTATTTAAGTGGACTTAAATTCTCAAGTTTAGCACATCTGGGACTTATGGAGGGAGGGGTGAGGCTGGTGCAGGTGATGTATCCATCCCACACAGTAGTCTAAGGGGACAACAAAATAAAAATTAAAATGAAAAAAAATATTTGAGTGCACTCAATTTTCAAATTGAGACCAACAACTGAAAATTCAATGTCACACAACCAGTAACAGAAAATTCAATAAACATCACTTTTTTAGAATTTTGTAAGTTCTGTTTGGGACTACCATTGTGATTGCTCACCCCAGGCACCAACAACCTAGCTATGCCATTGGGCACTTTGAATTAAAATTAAATTTGAAGCCACTCGAGGAAAGCAAAATAGCTTGACTCAGGACAGTTGTTACTTACCATACACACCCAGAGCTGTTACAAAAGACAAAATTCATGGAATGCCTAACAAAGTTAAGGCATTAAAGTGCAAACTGTGAAAGAAATAAAAATGAAATTTTTGTAATCAGTGTGGGTCATGGTTCACTGTGCTACCCACCTTCACCATTGCAAATACACCATTTGCGAAACAAAGTGCAAAATTACTGCAGTTAAGTATTGTGTATTACATACTCTAAAGGAAGAACCTTGCAATGTGAGATAGCACAAGAAGCAGAAGTTAAGTGGTCAGTGACAGCAGAAAACATCTACAGTGTTTTGTTCAGCAAGCAGAAGGAAGTAATAACCATTTACAGGACTGTAGTTACTATATGTCACCTATGTCAATCCTAACCTATGGATTTATGAGTGCCACTGAATTTGTAGAATACGTAGAGAATACTTATGTATACACCACTGACTAATTAGTCTTTGTAATAGGTTTTTTTTCAAACCACTGAAATTTTACAAAAAACTCCAGGGCTTATGTGGTACTAAACAGGTGCAGTTTGCCACACTACTGTACCAGTCTGTATTTATGCAACAGCACTGTTGAAGATAGCAATATTGCAACATGGGCACCACTTATTTCTCCACAACTACTAGCTATATTCAGGCATAATTTGTAAGTTATTAAGAGGAAACCTTTTCCCAGTCTTGATATGATCATTATCTTCTGCGAGCTTCATGCACATAATATGGATCTAAGCTATGCAGTTACAACCCCTCAATTCCAAACATGTGCTACAAAATATGTTATTGTGTTTGGAATATTCCCAGTCTTTCCTTCAAACTATAAATTTATAACATTACTATACACAGATAATTTAAAACCAACTAGTAAAACTAACACGTGCACAATGTATAATATTAAGATTCTGTACAGAATTTGTTTTGTGTGTTAAAATTACATAAATTTGCATGGCCACTGAACATGATTCTTACTTTTAAATATGGCAATGGAAAATTTTTTCATGAAAAACCACCATTTTACTAATACAAGAGCTTGATAAAATGTATTCTGGTACCTTCAAAATATTTACAGGTAATCTTTAAAGTTTGTATTTAAAAACTTCCACTATTTGATGTGCATCACATTGTTGACCAGTGCTGCCTACGGCAGCACTGGTCAACAATGTCAAATTATCCATTAGGTTATCTGTGTGACAGTCTAATGCGTTAAGCCTCACATTTGCTGTTCTTGTGCATACAAATATTCTGGTGACTAACTATACTCAGTTTGCAGTGGGATTTTACGTGACATCTGTTGTAAAATTTTCATTGTAAAGCATGTTTGTTATATTTCTGCCTTGGAGCTGTGACAGTGTCTGGGTGACTGACTGAAATAGTATGCATGCAACATACGAAAATGTGACTAAAAGATGGCTGCCAGACCATGGATACATACATGAGCAAATGGACTTAAACTGGTAAATTTATACATATACAGTAAAATATTCAAAGTGCAAATTTTAAGGTGCAAGATAGGACTGGAAGTTTGGTTTCATAATTTACTATTTCTGCTTGTTGTTTAAAACAACAGTTCCTTATACAAATATAAGACACACACCAAACAACACATAATTCAACAATACTGATGATGAAGTGATAAGCACTGATATGTTTGTGTGTGACCTACAAACACTGACAAATGCATAAATTCCTGTTGGTTGTAACACTGTTGAAAATTTCATGTCATGCAGTATGCTACGAACAAACGCTGGTAACTTAAATCGTCACCTGGTTTAACACTAAAAAGCTCGGCATCTCTAGATATATATTTCTGTATGATTCTCAGAAGAAGCACCAGTGATTTCTTCAGGCTGCCTTAACCATTTAGTCTTTGTGACAGAAAATATAAGTTTTCTGTAACACAATGCTTATATTCTGAAATATTTACAAAACCATTTTAAGCTTCAGATGGTTAACCCTCAAGTACATGCTTCTTAAAGAAATGAATGTACACCATGTCTAGTTCCATCATGACTGATTTATTGCATATTACAGTGTAATATTCAATAGTACCTGGCCAACTTTCATATTACAATCAAAATGGTTGACAATCTGCATCATACACACACAATCGTATTTACATATTCTTGTGACAAACACAGTGCCACGAGAAAACCTGTGTAACAGAAGATACACTCAAATTTTCCTGCTTACAAGGTCATGACACCATACAGATCCACAATTGGTGACCATGTCATGGTTATACTAATGTGTTTTTTGAGAAACCTGAATTGTTATTTAGATCTACGTCCATTACCTTAAACACACAACCACAGCTGGGCATTTCTTAAGGCATATAATGATATACTAAAATATATATGTGTTTCTATACTGTACGTACGATGAAATTTGAGGTTCTCAGAGTGCTTCAGTATAATTTTTTGTTTGGTAATATATATAAGGTTTCCACAATGACAGAATCTGGCACCATGGCATACAGTATGTAGGTGGAAATATTTCCAAAGAGGCTGTTCCCTTGGAAGTCCTACACAAACTTAATAAATATCTACCAAGCTACAGCGTACACAGAGTCACAGATCAGTTTGCATGTCAGATTCACTTTGTCTTTATAAAGCACCTAAAATGGAAATTACACATGGAATGTTTCGCTATTAAGCTGCTACACTTTCACTTTCAAATAAAAACGAAATAATAACTGCTCAGGAAAAAACAATTTGGGGTTCTGACAGTGGCCACTATTAAAATTCCGATATTCTGGGATGTGATGCCACAGTCTGATGGATAGGTACAAATGTTTTGGAGGAAAATGCTGACTACATCTTCTTCTACTCTGCATACAGAGGCACTTAAAACTTCACTGATAGGTTGGACTTGGTCACCACCTACGCAGCAACATATCCCAATGACAATGTTATGATAAAGTAATTCAGATTTCATATTAATGATTTTAAATTTTTAATTCACTTCTTCTAAAATGAGTACACTGAATATGCACCAAATGATAAAAGTAAAATTGTGGAAATATTAAGAAATTAAAGTTATAGAATTCTGGGGTATTTTATTCCAGTATGCTCAATTACCAGTAATTCTTTTCTTTAAACAAAGATAATAAAACTGTAAGAACAAAGAAGTGAAACAATGGAAATCAAAATGTAAAATGCACAATAAATACTGTCTACATTATGTGCAAAATTAAAAAAGACATGTCAACAGAAATTACACCTATCATGTTTTACTATTACAGTATATTCTCTTGTGTCACTGAAAATGTATGAAGTTTTCAAATTATAATGCTATAAACACGTTTGGAACATCCAGCAGGCCTGAACAGGTTCAGTACTTTTGCTTAGCTCACACAGCATCATCTGTTGAAAACCCTGTGTATTAATTGTAATTTAACCACAGACTCCATAATTTCATGCAATCTCTTCCACTCATGAATTTTTTAAAGACCAGTGTATTAAACCTTAAGCTCTGTTCATCTGGTCCCATATAACTTGCTCATTGTTCCTGTTAAAATGAAGGCTCTTTTGTTATAGTTTTCAACACATTACAAGAGCATGTGAAACTGAGGGGAAAGTCAGTCCCTTAAAAAAAAAAAAAATTATGGAGGAAAATTATCTTTGTTAAGATTAACAAGAGTTTGAGGTTTTGGAGAGTGAAAAAATGATCATTGAAACCGGCTTTTTGGCTGCAGAAACCCCCAAAATTAAATAGAATCAATTACAGTAACGAGCACAAAAAAAAATCCAAATTTACCAATTAAACAACATTAAGGGTATAAACAGCTCTTACTCAACTTTGCTGATTAAAGCAATGCCTATGTATGTTTGGTAATGTTATCTACATACAGCATAAAACAAGCTGCCTTCAACCAAAATATAACCGAGATTTTGGAGCCCATATGGTGGAGACCGTTTATCTTCGTTTTTTTCAGTAACTCCAGTGAATGCACATATAATCCACTGAAATACACCGTAAAAGCTCTCTCTTTAGTTCTTTTGCGCAATTTACAATTCCTTTTTATCATTTTACCCTTAAATAATCTCTGCAATTGAAAGTGTATTACTGTACACACACTCTCCAACCTTCGGGCAAAGACAGAACATAGGAACTATCTATACTTGAATACGGAGTGATATCACCCAACTGTGATGTCTTGTAAAATCTTGAACACTAAAGGTTGACACTGTAGGATATCACGGACTAGACCACACACGGATTTCATTCTGTGCATAAATTAAAAAAAAAAAGTTGAACATTATTACTGACTTCACACTTTCAATATACTATCACAAGCAAACCTGAAAGAAATAATCTTCACGTATAACAGTACCGGGGGACCGCAGTGGCACAGTGGTTAAGGTGCTGTGCTACAAATCAGAAGGTCGTTGGTTCGAACCCAGCTGGTGTCACTGGAATTTTTCATTGACATAAAATCCTTCAGATCCTTCATAGTGGGTCGACTCAGCCTCTAACAGAAATGAGTACCAGGAGCATTTCCTGGGGATAAAGGCGGCCAGTGCGTAAGGCTGACAACCTTACCACCATCTTGTGCCATTGTCATGAAATCTGGGAACTTTAACTTCTTGGAACCCTTTGGGCCACTCCAGGCCTGTAACGGGACTGCTTTACCTTTTTCGTTTATAACAGTACCATTGCAGCGTTGATCAATTTACTAACAGAAAATCTCTGTATATAATAAATGACCTTCCCAAATACGGCACAAAAACTAAATATAATTACAATTAAAATAAAATGCACCTGACATGCTTCAGAAATGTACATTTACCATCTTCACACATGTATTTCACTACCAGAAGTGAATGAAGCATAGCATTATAACCAGACATTTGGACACTTCTATGCACTAGTAAATGTATTCTAAAGATGTTTTGCTTTTTAATGGCTTTTTGATAATGAAATACACCTCCCTGGCATGAAGCACGTAATGAAACTGATTTTAAGAAACACTGTATTTGATTATCACGCACAACATTTGAGGAATAACGAGTTATGTAACATTTAGGTATAACTGTTGTCTGTATCCTTTGAGATTAAAATGGCTCTGCATTCAGAAATATTTTAAAAACACTGTCTTATGTCTTTGCACTGTACAACCTGATATCACACAAAATTAAATTCTTACTACTCTCGATACATATGTCTGTGTGCATTTGATATTGATACATAGTTACTGATTACTAAATGTAGATCACAATATACTGCCCTTCAAACATTCAACTGCACTTTAAGATTATGGCTAAGTACTAACAAAACATAGTGGTTCTTTAAAATGCTCAGCATTTACATAGGGAAATACCTGAGTTTGTCTTCACATACCATACCATAATACTTCATTCATTCATTCATTCATTAACTTGCACTATACAATATTTTTCAAGAGGAACCTACCATACTCCAGGAGAACATTCTTTAGGTTAAGTTACATTCTATGGCCAAAAATACCTGTATCTAAATGTGACCAGTTATGGAGATACTGACTACAGAACTACAAATTCCTTCTAATTTTAATATGTATTTGGTAATAAATAAATGCGTAAGAGTTCTCACGATTTAAACTTCGACATTATCTTCATAATCATTCAAATTTGGATATAGGTGTTCTTGGTAATACTGATGTTAATCTACAGAACATTCTCCTAAAACAGAAGATTCCCTCTCCAGCACTCTGTATATAACGCTGGTGAAACAGCACTTAATATATTCCAATAACATGGTAGTGTACCATTAACGGTAGTCCAAATATCACAATTCTTTGAAGCACCAAACATGAGAGTGACCTCATATTTTTACAGCCAAAATGAGAGCCACGTTTCAAACATGGAGTTCCTTACATTATATGAGCACTCACATCCTAAAACACCACAAACCTCAGTAAATAAAAACTAACAGTTTCACTTCAGCACTTCTTATCACCTTTTGCTTAATAAAACTAAAAGAAACATTTAATACACAAGGAATGCATTTAATGGGCAGTCAGAACATGACGGCGTGTTTCAATGAGGCTGGGAACATAAACCTACAAGCCAAATCTCTAAAAAAAAATACAGGTTTGGTGGAAAAAAGGCTATATCCAAAAAAAAAAATGAAGTGCTAGGGGGGGGTTCTTCACTCTTCCATAATGATTCACAGGGGCAGTAGTAGTCTGTTACAGGCATTTTGAAACAGCATGTACTTCCCATTCTCAAGGTCAAGAAATCTTGACCTTATAAGATCCAACCAACACTGTCCACACACGATGGTTAAAAGCTACTGATGTGGCAAAATACCCCAGAGGAGTAAAGACATCAACTACCCAGCAGGAAAATCATAAAATCTTACAATAAAGTACTTGCAATTAACATGTCAGTTCACAAATTATTCCAAAGGCTATGGTAGTTACTTACAGGAGCCTAACACAGATATGCATACAATTCTTAAAACTGAGACAGTCTATTTTGGGGATGGACACGTAGAGAGACCAAAAGTGGCTGTAAACCAGATTCCGTCTCATTACTTATCTGTATATAACACTCCAAGTTCTGGTGTTACTTGTGTAGTTAGGCATATACCAAACCAAATGTTTGGCAGGCCACTACTTCATCTATTCCTTACATTCAAAATACTCTACCCATGTTAAGAAGTTAATATGAATGGGGCCTGTTACAAATAACTG
>Ga0209755_10006012_pt1 | contig 13580 bp, 9 predicted proteins | sample TergutCo191P1_FD_187301 | JGI IMG/M metagenome (GOLD analysis project Ga0209755, IMG submission 187301) | Cornitermes sp. P1 segment gut microbial communities from Petit-Saut dam, French Guiana - Co191P1 (SPAdes) (version 2) | ecosystem: Host-associated > Arthropoda: Insects > Digestive system >... | reverse complement strand
CCTCATTACAAAGAATGCCCAAACATCTAGCCCACAGCCTCATTACAAAGAACATTCAAACATTTAGCCCACAGCCTCATTACAAAGAATGTCCAAACATCTAACCCACAGCCTCATTACAAAGAATGCCCAAACACCTAACCCACAGCCTCATTACAAAGAACGCCCAAACATCTAGCCCACAGCCTCATTACAAAGAATGCCCAAACACCTAACCCAAAAGCCTCATTACAAAGAACGCCCAAACATCTAGCCTACAGCCTCATCACAAAGAACGCCCAAACATCTAGCCTACAGCCTCATCACAAAGAACACCCAAACATCTAGCCCACAGCCTCATTACTGTACCACCTACCCTGCTGTGAAGGTGACTGTACAGCCTGTAAATGGTACAGGACTGGTAATCTTGTGGAGGTTCAGATCTATTTTTTCTTAACTTTAGGGCTAAGAGGAGGTGAGAAAAATACGTACAGCTCCAACCACTTTACCATCAGGGAAAGAGCTCCTGGCACCCATTAAATACAACACACTGACCCTCTGGTCACCTAGCTTGCAGCCTAGCCATTATATTGATTAACCTTCTGGTGATGGAATTATTTTTTTAAATTTTAGAACACCCTGTATATAAAATGTGAATAATACAGGAACCAAATATGTTAGAATTATGAAACAAACGGCATTTTGAAGAGAAAAAAACAAAGAGAATATACCATGTTTAAAATATTCAGTAGCTATATTTGTTGAATAAATATACAAAATGCAACATTTAGAGGTTAGCGGTGCGGTACGACCACTATAGTGGTCATTAGGCATCAAAGGATTAAACCATTCTGTAGCAAACATGGTTGAGTGACACCTCATCACTATGCAAGTTTTCATGACAAATAGCTGGTCCTGTCTTGAGTTGCAGGACATCCTAGATGACAGGAACTTGACTGCCACTGTCACCTTTAGTGCTGTCTAAACAAGAACCATGACAAAGAAAGATGATTTTTGTAATTTACTGTTCACAAGTCTCCTCTGCTTCTTTGGGCATTTCCAAGCACAGCCTAAAGTATGTCTTACAGTCAGTAATATGCCTGTAACATATGCCACACATCTGTACTGTGATGTAAGGACAGCAACAGGTGGACTGCTGATTCATCTGCATCCCACATTCAATAAAACATATAATTTCCAGTTTATCACTTCACATTAACCCTCTGTAGTTTGAAACTGATCCAATTACAGCACAGTAACAATGTCTGGTATTTTGCGATAATGACCTTATGTGATCGAGCAATATAATATAATTTTTTCTAATATGTAATTTAAAGTTATGAAGTTGAATGAATTCAATAAAACATTTTCAGCCTAGGAGCCACATTGGGTGGTTGAGTGGTGAGTGGTTTACTCGCCACTCAACCGCCTGATGTGGCTTCTAGCCTGAGAATACTTTAATGATTTTTTTTTAACTTCTGTGACAGATACCCCAGTCTCCGGCTAGCATCCTTTACAGAATGACGCTTGCCTTCACTCATTTTGGTATTTTATGCTGCCATAAGTATGTATTTTGACATAAACTGTAACGTTTTTTATGCTCTCCAAGGATGTTGACACTATTATTACTGGAAACAAACTGGTGTTTTACAGTGAAAATCACAAACATCAAGACTTTTCAATATAAAGGGTAAAGCAATCCCTGTACAGGCCTGGACAGGCCCTGAGGGCACCAGGAGGTTGAGCCTCCCAGATTTCAAGACAATCGGCCCTATGCACTGGACACCTATACTGCCCAGGAAATATTCCTGGTATTCATTTCTGTTAGAGGATGAGCTGACCCCAGGGCCATAGTGCAGCCAGAAGGATTATGTGAATGAAGAGTTCCAAGGACACCATCAGGAATCAAACCTGTGACTTTCCAGGTTGTAGCACAGTGCCTCAACCAACTGTGCCACCGCATGCTCCACTTTCCTATGTACAATATTTAAAAATTAACTTTGCACTTTGCAGGAAACACAAAATATCCATTAAGAATACTAATTAATGATGCATTCTGAGACCACACAAGAACCAATAAATAAACTGTGTGGGTAAATAAAGAGTTACTAGTGGTAAGGTACCACTGTGCTGTAAAACAGTCAGAATATGACTGGTTTATGGAACTTCTGACACAAGTCAACAAAGCAGGATTACAGTCCCCTACTTGATCATATATGCAAGACAATGATCCCTTGTCCAGTGTGGGGTTAAGGGCAGTAAACTCGGAATGTTTGGCAAAACTGCACTGCACGAACTTCTATGTGAAAAACGAGGTTACATAAGGGCGGATACATATGGACACCCTCCCCATCATTTACAAGATGTACATTTTTGCGTAGGTGATGCCAGTCTCTGCCGCAGGGCAGCAACCTGTCCACGTTTATCCATGAATCTCTAAATTTTTCAGCCATTTGCAAATGGCCCAACCCCCATATATTCCATTATTTTGAAATGCACATTGTAAAAACTGCATTGGTAATGGATTACTGTACATTGTTGGTACAATAATTTAAAATTCAAAATTTTACCCGTAAAATATTATTGCAATGAAATGCTTTAATTGGTCTTCAGAACTTCAATGGAAAACACCTGCTATCTGGTGGCCCTAAGGGAGGCATTACAAATGTTGTTACCTTGCTTTCAGGGTTGTCCACAATGACAAAGACCATAAAGATGCCGCTGTGTCTGGCTCTCCTAACTGCCTGCTTTACTCGGTCAGGTCCCTCACTCATGACTCGACCATCTGATACGATTATCAACAACTGAGCCTGCTCACTGCTGCTTGATGACCGAGAACAGTTGGCAGTGAACAGTGTTGTTGCAAAGTCCACAAGCTGACCCACACGGGTGTTCTTCTGTTCAAATGAGAATTGCTGTAATAACCTAAAAGGAACAAAGTTAGGCTAAAAATGACAGTCTTCTGGGATGTGACACTGTGAAGTCTGGCAGACAGACACTCAAGGAACCTGCTGTCCCTGTCCCTGGGGTCGATCTACCACACTGCACAGTGTCACACCCCACATAACTGCCACTGTGATCACATCATACAACAATTAATCCTGCGTGCTCTCAGAAATCTGAACATATTAAACACTAATTTACAAGAAAAATTATTAATGAAACACAAAAAATAACCCTTCCTTGTGACAATACACATGAGGTGTGGCTATTAAATAACACCAGCACATGCACAGCTCCAAGATATTTGATCCCCATAGAAAACACAAACTATTTACGACTGAATCTCCCCCCCCCCATTTGCACGCCAAACCACACTTTGTGTTCACACAGTAATAAGTAGTGTATTTTTTAAATGGCTTTTTAACTTTCTGCAATCATGCTCAATAAAAGAAACAGGCAATGACAAACACCCAGTGTCTCATGAAGTCGAAGCCAACTGCCAAAAAAACCACAAGATTCTTTATGAAGGGTGAATGGAGAAGGTGGCAGAGTTACATAAACCACTATCACATAATGACTTCAAGGGCCAGAAGGCTCTACACAGCATTGTGGGATTTCTGATGGAAATGACTGCGAACACACTAACATGTAACAATAAATTAATTCATAAAATATTTTTTAAAAACCAGTCTCATTACTTATCAGTCACACTCCATACATAATCCTTAAGACAGAAATCCCTCAGCAACCACACAAACATACGGACAGCTAGTTCCCTCTTGCTATAAACAAGGCACCGTCAGTTGCACGTCCGATGTTCTGTTCTGTTCTTCCTCGCACTCCACAATCATGCGATATGTCAACAGTGTAACAGCACAGCAACCACACACCACTCCTCAAAGCGGCTCATATTACTGACATCCAAAATGACACAAGTACAAAGCTTGATAGACTGCATCAACTAAAATTCTCACAGCAGTGTTATTAATGCACAGCATATTCCAGTATTCAGGCACGTTACACGGCATCCACTGGTACACAGACATCAATGTTTCAAACGATTGTAGTGCCTTCATCTTCAGGGCTAGGCAGTCAAAGATGAGAACCTCAACTGTTTGACCCAGAAGACGAAGTGCCTTTGATACTCTGCAACTCAAGACACTAAACATCCACAGACAACAGCATCACATGTCAGAAGACCTGATCCTTCAAGTTTGGTAGCATTTACAGGAGAACTGATTGCTGCCTATAATCAACTGCCAAATAACATTACCTTCTTGCACCTCACTCACCTTGCCCCACTCTTCTCTGTGAAAGGATCCCCCAGTTGATGCAACACTCGAGGTGTCTCGCCAAAGCTTATCACTGCTAGTTCTCCAGCCTCTAACAGTGTCAATGCTTGACTCACCAGGGCCAGTGATTCAAATGCCAGCTAGCAGAGCACAAAGGAAGGTTCATCAGTGACAAACACGTAACCCTTTTCATCCTACAGCAAGATATTCTTTCAAACCTTCCCTTCCTTTTAATTCTCACTAGCTAAAAAATAACTTGTATGAACATTTAAAATAGATACACTGATACAGAAGAGTATAGACTGCAGCAAGCTGTTCTTTAGAAACAACATGTAGACAGCAAATATGTAACACTCAGTACAAAATGATGATGTGGCAGTAAGATAAAGGTAATGTTGCCCCCGTGCATGTCATAAATACAGATGGGGAGCAGACATGCAGCTCCACTCACTCTTAACCTTGGGATTAGATGTCAGCCTCAAGCCCTGGCCACTTTACCGCCTTGGGAAGAACCCATGGCACCCATTCAATGAATTGCTGAATGAGCCCCAGAGCACCCCCAGCCAATTTCTTTAAGACCCACTGTATATTAACCTCCCATGTGCACCTAGGTATTTCTGTGCTAGCACAGTCATGCAATGTATCACTTGCAGAACTACCCGCCTCATTACTACCAACACACAATGTGTCCCACACAGTAAATTTTGCAACAAGAATTCAAAATAACTCATGTACAGACATAGATAAAATATTTATGGATAGCAGTAGAATAAATTTATCTTCTACATTTCCCACAATAAATGCCCTATCAAACCAAGATGCCAAAATTCTTGCAATTAAAAATAAATATGCAACAATAAACGAATTTCCTTTGAAAGAGCAACAGATTAAGCAAAGACACAATCATGAACTTTCAGACTCTACTAGAAAAAATAAACATGGGAATCTGTTTATATAGATAAAAGAACCTAATCACATGTTTAACTCATTTCTCTGCACCTTCTTTAACATTTTCCAAGCTAGTTTTCCAGTTAAATACCACAGTAAGAAAGACAAGTATGACTGAATTACACAAGGAATAAATATATCTAGCAAACACAAAAGAAGTCTGTAGCCTTCACCAAGAACAGCAACAGCATATTATATTAAATATTGTAAAATCCTTAGGAAAAATATGAAAGAAGCTACGAAGAAACACTACAGTAGATTTACAGCAAAATCTAATAACATAAAAATAGCACGGAACATAATAAAGAAAGAGACAGGAAAAGTACATTCAGTGGGACAGGTTTCCACATTACTTGTGAATGATAAAAAAATGAAAAGATCCAACAAATGTGGCCAATACCTTCAATAATTACTTTATAACAATTACTGAAAAATTAAACATTCTACAAATAGAGAAAGGAGATGCTGTCTCAATTCTAAAAGATTCATTTCCTGAAAACTTCCCCAGCTGAGATAAAAAATATAACATATTCCTTAAAACCAAAAACAATCATCAGGTTGTGATGAAATAATTGGAAGTGTTCACAAGTTTCAGTGAAACACCCCAACACAAAATTTTATGAAACTCTGTTCAGCAGTTTTCGTGTTGTTAAATGTGGAGAGACATCAAAAAGAAAATAGGCCCATTTTTTGCAAATGTGCATTGTGAATGGGCAAAAATACGGTTACTGGTACAGTGAAATAACTGATGACACTGTTAAAAATTAGCCATCTAGGGACATGGTAGCATTTTGAAGAAAGGAAATCAACGAAACAGAGCAATTCTGCAAGCACGTAGAGTATATACATTAAAAGTACTGTGTGATATACCTCCTTGGAGTGGTTGTCTGCCATACTGGAAGAATCATCAACAGCCAACACAATCTGATATTCCCGTTTACACGGTTTTGTTCTTCTCAGCCAGATTTTATCCTTTCGGAACTGACTTGCTATGTATGGAATTACCTAAAATAACATGAAAAATTAATTCACAACTTTGAAATTTAATTACACATGCAGTGAAGCAATTATTTCTGCACACTAGTAAAGGCAAAAACTCTTGTAACTGGTTCACCTTCCTCATGTTGATTCTGCGTCCTGTACGATAGTCTCCTCGAAGACGAGAAGCCCGTGTAGGTTCCAACACCAGCCTCAGCTGTTCACTCAGATCTCGAGCCAGTCCTGAAGTTACGGCACTGAACATCTCCCATGCGTGCTCTGCTTCTTCATCTGGTGGAGGCTAAAATGTTATCAGAGCAGCAATAAGAGAGAAATTGCTTGTGATATGCACCGAGTCATGAGATTTGAGGTTCTAGCAGCAGTCTTCTGCAAAATGGTGCTATGTCATTCAGTAAACAGTAAATAGAACTGTTTACCGAACAACATGCCCAGAGACTTGCCTCTTCAACACTATTTAAGTTTCATGACAACACAACACTTGAACATTGGAAGTGTCATCAATAAAATGCTGGTTATATACACAGGTATAGTCACAATGGAAATCACCCTTCACACTGACCTGACTCCAAGCTGCCAACTGACTCTCCAACTGAGATCGCATAGTGCGTTGATCTTCAGCAGACATCATTTCAAGCTCAACTGCATCAGATGCAACATCACCAAGTGCCGTATGGAATGTTGTGTCGCTGCCCCTTGCAGCACCGAGTGTCTCCACTTTATCACCATCCACTTCCACACACATATCTGTGTCTCCTCCCTCATCAACTCTCTCGCCATATTTCCTCTCACTTTTATCTTTATTCTGTTTATCACCTGAAACTTTTTCTGAATTCTTTGTAGGAATTTCATCTTCATCAGGAACTGGGTCATCCTGAAGTTCAATTGTGTCATCTTGTTTTGGTTTTTCTCCATCTTCTTCTTCCAAGTTTGTAACAGGTTGCTGCTGTGCTTGTTCCTGTGAGTGAGATAACAGATGACTGTACTTGCTGTTATGTGTGTGTGTGTGTCTACAAACTGTCAGAGCGTGCATGCGTGAATTTACTGTGTGTCTTATCACATGATGCTGTCACTTGGTGAGATCGTGAAGTGGCAATAATAGATGACTGAATCAGTATGGGACATTTATAGAATAATACTGATGGTGAACAAGGACGTTCTAAGTGTAAAACCTGTCCCACTTACACTTTGTCTACCACAAATTCCACGTGAAATGGGCCTTCACAGTGCCAGGCTGGCAACTAACTACCTAAGCCACCGCAAGTCCTGTGTCAGTCTATCATACATTACTTACTGCTAATGCATCAGTTGCATCTGTCACATGGCTGAATGAGAAATGGAGATAACATAATGATTTAGCCATAAGTTACTGAGTATTTGTGTGAAAGTGAGATCACACTGATTGCAGTATGGCTGGTTATACTGATACTGCCACAATTCCTTGCACACATGGACCACAGACATCAATGTAAAGATGTTCCAAATTATGCAGTTTTAACTGTGAATAGTTCAGATTATGCTAATAGCGGCTGAATCTAAAAATATTAACAATTTTCATAAACTGTCTTGAGGTCGTTACATATTTATTTTGCTAGAAACAAACTGCACGTGCACTACAGTGTTGGTAAGAATGTGTAAAGCAACAGCTCAAGTATATTTGAGAGATATTAGTAATGAACTAGGTGACTAAACAGGAGCAGTTCCTACATAAGAGTGTGAATATAATGATCAGCTTCATATTGTGCTGGTTTCTGTATTGAAGAAACTAATCACACACAGTAACTTACCTCAGTTGCAGCATCCATTGTTTGGGTATCAAATTTTTTCTTGGCTTCTTTTATGTGTTGGTACATTTCAGCATTCCCTTCTTCCTCTCTCTCACCTTCATCCTGTTCTTCTCCACCTTCTTCCATTGCAGTATTCATTGTTTTACGTTTTTTCTTGACAGGTTCACTAACCTCACCTGTAAACATTGATATGTAGATCAGGATGCTGCAATCCGGGGAAGTAGGTGGTGGTGGTGGTGGGGTGAGTGGTGTGACTGCAGCGGGATGGCAGAGCCAAAGGAGCAGAAAAATAGCAATTTTTAAAGAACAAATGTAAACTATGCACTACTATTTTTGTGCATGTTTACACAGTGATACACCATATTTCAGACAAAGAATTTTGAAGAAATTCTTGTCTCATAGTTGGTTAAATATGGTAATATTCCATTACAGGTCTAGAGTTGAAAGCATTCTGCTACAAACTTACTGATTCACAGCCCCAAGAGAACTGTGTGCTGAGTGCTACAGCTTTGTCTTATGTGTTTCATAAAATCTCTTTTAGTAGCTCACATAGGAAACAAGCATGTGGCAAGTTCTACATTTCTCAGTACAAACTGTTCTCTTTTTAATTTTCTTACAAATTAATCTGCGTTTTTTAAGTTTTACTTAATGAAGCTATCAATGGCTAAGATTACACAGTGGGAATGATAGATGAATGAATGAATGAATGAATGAATGAATGAGTATGTAGCATTGGTGGAATATGCTGGTGGAATAATAATGACAGCTCAGAACTAAAATACTTTGATAAAACTCTGTTCTAGTGTTACTGGGTCGACCACAAATCACACAGACTGGCCTGGAATCAAAACTTGGCCTCCATGTTGACAGGCTGGCAACTAACTGCCACAGCCATTGCACGGCCCAAATTAATCTGCAGCTGATAGGACTGATGGAAATAAAAAAGATGAGACAAGGTTAAAGCACAGATATGCAAGATGTGAACAGATTTACAAAACTGCACTTGCCTAGGCTGCGGTTGCTGTCACTCTCTCGCAGGCGTTGCCTTGTGCTCTTATCCTGCTCTGTCTGGGTATCTCCAGGCTGGACATTATCCTTAGGAGCTGTCGCATCTCCATGATGTCCTGCCTCTGTCTTTTCGGCCTGTGCCTGTCCAATTCCTTGTTCTGTGTCTCTCGCATCCTCACCATTTACTTCAGCAGGTTGCTGTTCCACTGCAGTTTTGTCTTTCTCTTTATCAGACACAACCTGAACAACACAATTTGTATATTTTTATCACTTAAAATTGTAGCATTCATATTATTCCAGAATGTCTGGCATTTCATCCCTTCTCAAATTTTGCTAAATTCCAAATAACATTTTTGCAGGAATCTACAGCTCCTACTATAAAACATGAGAAAATTTGTATTTGCTGTATTTATGTGTTAATAATGTAGAGGATTATACATGAAGATATTGGAGACAACTATCCCACTTTGGTATGACCATTTTAGTCACTGACATTTTGATGAGGGAAAGCACAAAGTGATGATATGGGAGAATGCACTTGGTGCATATATGGAAATGTGCTGTGATAATGACTACTCTGAAACAGCTTTGGGACTGCCAGAGAGGAGGAGAAGAAGTTATATTTGTGAAATACAGAGAGTCAACTTGGGGCAACATGTCCAGTTCATACATTTTGATACGGTCAGTGCTGACATTGCAAATTTAGAACCCAAGATTAGAACATGTAAGTCTGATATGAAGACTTCAGCATGGAATGAATAAAGAATGCTTACCCAGGAAGAAATCAGACCTCTTCACAACAGATTATGTGCCTCTGAATGTTAGTAAGATGTCTAAATGGTAAAATTCGGCAGTCAATAAACTTGCTGTACATAACTTAGGGGGCAGTTTTTTACTGCCATGACAGCAGAACACATGTCGTCCATCCCAGAAATGTGAATGCTTAGGCAGGTGTTTTAGTAAGTAGTCCAGCATACATGTGTGTTCTGTTTCTATGGTAAGGTTGTAAGTCAGTGTTACTGTCAGTCACAAATACCTCACACATACACTCACTGACTGTCCGCTGGCATTATTAATCACAGCAACATGTACAACTGGTGGCATCAACTATTTCACCTGAACTTGACAAACAAAATACTAAATGCATCCAAATTACAAATTACAAAGCACTGTACATAATAAGGCCAATAATGCAGTGCTCACTAAATGCACCACAATTGTTAAGTATAAGTGATCACAGTAATCAGTGAAGAAACTGTGCAATGCAGTACATTACTGCCAACCTGTAATACAATACTGCACAGTGCAGGCAGTGTACTAACCTTATCTTGTGATCCAAATGCCTGGTCCATTTCTGCTGCAGCTTCAGCAGGTGCAGCTGCTGGCTGATCTTCAGATGGTTTTGCAGTTTCCTCTTCAACTTCCTTCTCAGATTCAACTTTTGGATCATCACCCGTCTTCTCTTCATCTTTACTGCCACCTCCCTCTGCATCAGCCACATCTGACTTTTCAGTTTCCTCAGTTTCTTTCTCTTTTTCATCACCTTCCTCTTCCATTTCTTCACCAATCTGTTCATTTCCTTCAGGCAATTCATCTTCTCCTGTCTTATCATTTTTATCTTTTTCTTTTTCTTCTTCTTCGTTTCCTTCCAATACATTTTGCTCTGAAAAAGTTCCAAGGATGACATTACAGTGATGATAACAAAGAAGAAGAAGAAGAAGAAAAAGAAGAAGAAGCATATTTTATGTACAGTCGTTACTACATGTAAAGCTAACCCTATACAGGCCCTTTGCGCTGCAGGGGGTTAAGGCTCCCAGAATTTCTAGACAATTGGCACATCAAGGTGGCTAGGTTGTCAGCCTCAGGCACCGGTCACTTTTACCTCAAGGAGACATCTGTGGTACCCATTTCTGTTCATTACTGTACATACCACATGTTCTACAATATGACACGCCTGCATTTTGGCCACTCAGTGTATTTATGTGTTTCATATAACTGACAACAACCAGTGATTAGTTCCTAAAAAGCATTAAGTAGGTGTTCTTTGTACCACAGACACAGTGTTTTCTGAGAGGCAGGAGAGGCATACTGTGTAGAAAAACTACGGGTTCAAGGGGTTTAATATATGTGGATATTAACTCAATACAATATAATCTGGGAAGAAATATATGTAACAGAAAAATTTTAGTAGAGAATTGTAACAGTTGATCTAAATTGTCATATTTACACACCTATCACTGTACTATGTAGACCAACAAATGCACAATGTTGTGCATTTGATGGGCTGAATAATAAACTGTACAAGATGCACGGTTCATACATTAAACAAACATTACAATATCACTGTACTGTTATCTATCCACTGGACTAGAACTATCCAATACTACAAACATTGCTCTTATTTATATTCTGTAGTGTCCGATGTCTTTGAAGCTCAAAATATCACTATCAATGGCTCCTTAGTACATGGATATGAAGTTACCCCTAGCTGTGGTAAACATGGGATGCCATTTAAAGTGATTTAAAAATTAATATCTAGATGCAGGCTTGAAGCAATTTGGCTGTGCCTTTTACATGTGTTAAGATCACAACCAAATTTTAGTTGGTCGCAAGTTTTAAGACAGCAGCTAGATATCAGTTCCAGAAATAAACTTCATGTGTCAGTTACTGTGTACTCCAATATGTGTTTATTTCAACAGCAGGGTAATAAGCAGTTCTTCACAATTAAAATTTGCGCTTGCAACTGGAGGGTGCAAAGCTGGTATTCACTTAATCTAAAATTGTTAATCCCCACAGATGTGCATTAAGGCAGTAACGACCAATCTATTACGATTACTGAATGAATAATACAGACCTTAACAAGAGCGTTTACTTCAGAAATTACTGCTGCTGAGGCTGTAGGAGATGTGACACACTGTAGGTACCTTGTACTTACCTTTCATTTTGTCAATATCAAATGGGTTTTCCTCTTGTCCTTCCTCATCTCCTCCATCCTTATTTTCACCACCATCAAGCTGAAGATCTTCAGGGAGATCCAGTGGTTCTGGTTCAGGCTGCGGTTCATGCTTACCTGTGGTACATAAGAATTATTGCAACATGCAAATTAACAGCTAATAACTCTAAAACACTTTCAGATGTGTTGGTGGTAGCACAGCTCCCCCCAAAACCTCTACAATCACCCACCTCAACCCCACATAGGTGTGGATGACAAACACAAAGATTATACTCTAATTATAACGTACACACATGGTGCATCATTCAAAACTGACCATGATATGGATCTATCTGATCATCATTTTCATCTGGATCATCCATTTCATTGATTTCTTTCCTCTTGGATTCCTGTTTCCCACTTTCTTGTTCATCACTCTCCTCTCCAGGTTTACTATCTTCTTCATTTGCTGCAAGTTCTGGTTCCCCAATTTTTACCCCTGTTCCTCTTTCTTCTTCCCTGTTTTCATCTGCTTCATCCTCAGAGTCACTGCCCCAAATCTAGGAATAAAGAAAACAAAACTGCCATACTTGGGTAGCCCAGAAACTGCTGTTGAAATTACAAGCGCAGAAGGTGCAGTGCACACAATGAACAGTTCCTGGCACACCGTACTGCCATTTTGACGTGTGTAATGCCAAACAGAGCTTTATAAAAGCACTGTCTTTACCCCTTGTGACTTGCTGTCAAGTAAACATTAATTCCTCTCTTCAGGTAACATGAAGTTTAACAATGCAAGGGACTGCAAGGGACTAGCACAACTGCTACAAATGTTAACACACAATATTCAGCATGGCCTGAAGTAAGTATGCCAATATGTTTTGTAGTGGAATCTTGTAAAATGTAATTCTGTAGCTCACTCTGATTTGTTAATTTATTAGACTTTCAAATTTTTCATAACTGGTTTCTTCCAATGAACTCATTCTCACGCTTCAGCCTACTCTGTGCACAGCTTTATGTGGTGTGACCAAATAGTTTCTGGGCCGACTGCGATGTGACACTACTGCTGCTGGCACAAACTTCTGCCACTAGATGTAAGTAGGGGAGTGTCTGCTGAGTCACTAACTGCTTGGAATTAGGCTAAAGCATGTGATTGTTGAGAAATGTCTTGTTGAGTACAATTGTGTTGCTCAGTTTGTGACTTTGGCATCCTAGAAAAATGGCAAAACTGAAAGAAGAATGTGTCTACATCAAACTCTACTTTAAACAGGCGAAACAATCTATGGGAACTTTAAAGATGTTGAAAGTAGGCATTGGGAAGAACAAAGTTTCTGAGTGGACCTTCAAGTTCAAAGTTGGTGTGAACTCTGCAAAAAATGCTGTAAGCTTGGGCTGTCCAGTGACAGCAAAACAGATTAAAGTGCAGGCTGAGTGAAAGAACTTGCCTCAGAAGCAGAAGAGTCACTATCTTTGAAGTTACTAGCATGTTGGGAATTTAATTTGGGTCAGCAGCGAGCATTCTGAAAGATAGCATGAACATGCAATCAGACTGCTACCAAATGCATGCCCTGCCTGCTGGGTTAGGAGGAGGAGGAGGAGGAGGAGGAGAAGAAGGAGAAGGAGGAGTACGAGAAGGAGAAGAAGAAGAGTGTCAACATGTGGCATGGCCTTAAAGAGACAGTGGCACACCTAAGGAGG
>Ga0209755_10006011_pt1 | contig 13584 bp, 10 predicted proteins | sample TergutCo191P1_FD_187301 | JGI IMG/M metagenome (GOLD analysis project Ga0209755, IMG submission 187301) | Cornitermes sp. P1 segment gut microbial communities from Petit-Saut dam, French Guiana - Co191P1 (SPAdes) (version 2) | ecosystem: Host-associated > Arthropoda: Insects > Digestive system... | reverse complement strand
AGAATTCAAAATGATTATTACAATATTGATATAATTGTTTATATTGAAGTAAATGAAAAAACATTAGGTAATATTGAGAATATTAGTTATACAAATTATCTGACAACAGTTAAAACATTACATATAATTAAACAAGAAGATAAAGATATAAATATTAATGTTTTTGTTCAAACAAGCGGAGGAACATTTAATCATAATAATTATTTTACATGGTCATTAAATAGACCTGATATTATATCTTTGGAAGAATACGGAAGTAACGCAATTATAAATCCAATAAATAAAGGAGAAGCGATAATAACTGTTAAACATCCTTATTGTGATAATGAATTGGAGATAACGGTAATAGTTGGCAACAGGTTTGAAGTTGATTCAAGTACGGAACCTTATATTTATGTAAGCAATGTAATAAACGATGTAATGGTAACATCTGCGCCTTTTAACGTATATTATGAATTAAGAAATTTAAAAGATATTCATTATGAAGAAATTATTATTGAAAATAATAATATTGGTGTTATTGAAGTTAGAGAAAGTATGTCTGGAAGATTGACAATTACTCCAAAAATGACAGGAATGGCAACCGTACAAGTAAAATACGGAAATATGAAATCAATAATATATGTAATGGTAAGAAACGGAAATATAGGGGATGCTGTATATCTTACAACGAGAGAAAATTTCATAGTTACTTCTGTTAATGAGTTAAAGTCTGTAGAAGTTTCACTTGTCAATTATAATGAGACAGACAGCGTAAAATATAAATGGTATTCAGAAAATGAGAATATAGCGAGAGTTGTCGGTAACGGAACAAGGGGTCAGATATATTCATTGCAGGAAGGAGAAACTGTAATAAGGGTTGAGCATGAAAAAACAAGTCAAGGGTTGCCTTTGCGTATTAATTTGAAAGTAACAAAGAGTACAAGTGAAAAGGCTGTTTATTTGACAACAGTTACAAATGTAATAGAAACGATAGTTGATACAGTAAGTCATCAGATATATGTTCAAAAAATAGGCGGTATTATAGATAATTCACAAGGAAATTATATATGGAGCGTGGACAGACAAGATATAATTAGCTTGACATCAAGCGGATTAAGCGCAACATTTGTTCCTAAGAAAGCTGGAATTGCGAAAATTAATGTAACAAATGTAGAAATTCCAAATAGACCTCTTGAGATAATAATTATAGTAAGGAATCCTTCTGGAAGCACAATGTATATTACATCTGATAACAGTTTGATAGGTTTGACAACAGGAAGTATAAACAATGGTATTAACGTAAATTTAGCAGGAGGGACTGAACATGATCTGACACAATTTAATTGGGCGATATATCATCAAATTCCTACGGATATTAAGGTAACGCAAAATAATGGAAATGTAATTACAATAAGCAATGCAGGAAATTTATGTTATATTAACGCAATTAATGACGGTATTGCTAAATTAAGAATAACTCATCCAAAGGCAGATAATCCATATTATATTACTGTTCAAGTTTCAAGATTTGAAAACATTAAATTTGTGAGAAATGAAATTGAAATAGTAAACGGTATGTCTGAATTTGCAGGATTGGAAGTACCTTCTTATGAAAATGTAAAAGGAAAGGTAAAATTTTATTCAGACAACGAAGATGTTGTAGAAGTTGTAGGAATAAGTAATACTGCCCTCTTGCAGGCAAAATCGGTAGGATTTGCGGTTGTAAGGGCATGGATTGAAGGAAAAGAAAATGATTATACAGAGCTTTATGTTACTGTTGTAGCGGAACCTGATGAAGATATATTAAGAATAGCAACAGCAAAAACAAGTTTTGTAATTAATCCGAGAGACAATCCTTTTAGGATAGATGCAAGAGTTACAGGTAAAGGAGTAAATGATACATTTAATGATGAAATTGAATGGCGAATTGTAGATGATAATTCAAACACTCCTATAAGCGTATTTCCAAAAGAAAAAAAAGGAAGGGAATTATTAATAACTCCCGTAGTTGAAGGGGAAGTTACGATAGAATTAAGACATTGGGCTGTTGAGGAAAAATACAGTAAGACAATACATATATTGATAACAGATAGTGAAGATGCTTTTTCGATAGATAAGAATTTAATATTGATAACTAACAAAGAACAGACAACAATAACGGCGAATTTGATAGGAGCAAAAAGCAGTGATTATAATAATGTTAGATGGTTTATATCTTCTCATGAAAGGTGGTACGATTATTCGATTAAAGACGTAATAAGAATTGGAAATCCTACTGGAAAAACGTGTATGATAATTCCTGTAGGAGAGGGAGAAGTTATAGTAACGGCAATGTATGATACTGGAAAATATGTAAGGAAAGCGGAATGTAAAATTATAGTAGAAGCTACTCATGTATTTTATATAGAGCAGCCTACGGTAAAAATATATCCGGGACAAGTTGTAAGAATACCATATACGATTAAACCAACTGAATTACCGCAATGGCAGGCTGATCTTGATTCATTGCCTATGAGCGAGAGAGCTTTTAGGTATTCAGGCGATCCTACTACTAAAGAATTAATAATAGAAGGGTTAAGGGAAGGAAGCGGAATGATTTCTGCTTTATCATCTTCAAATTATTTGCGGATTCATGTTACGGTAGAATATAATTATGATTTTGTAGTTAGTCCGAAATATCTTTCGGAAGAACCTATAAACAGTCTTGAAAGTCAACCTATGAGAATAAGATTTTACGCATATCCATATAATACAAGAGTTGAGGTTGAAGGGATTCCTGATGGTTTAAGATATGAACTTGACATGCCTGACAGTAAAACAGGATATGGTTGGCTTACTGTTTGGAACGTATTAGAATTTGACAAAATGATAAAATTTATACAATATACGGCTGGTACAGAAAAAGAGAAAAAAAATGAAATTAATGTTCAGTTGGTAAGTAAATATAAACTGCAAATAGCTCCAATTCCATATTTTGAAAGAAATCACGGCAATTGGTCTAATATAGAATATAATAATGGTTTACCAGTAAGAAAAAAACCTTATTTAAGTTGGGAAAACAAGGTTCTTTATGGTGAGGAATTATATAAAAATTCTGGTGAAGAATATGAGATAGAATTGGGAGACGGAGAACAGCATTATATATTATTTGACAAGAGATATGACAATCAAGTATTAAATCTTACAGGTAATATTGATACTAATAATATAACATTCAAAACAAGTATTGATGAGGTTTCTAGGAATCATATTAAAAATAATATGGTAAAAATAGAAAAAATAGTTAGGAATGGCATTGAGCAATATGCGATAAGGTTAAATGGATTGGAGGATTATATAGAATATGACAGGGTAATGTTTGATAAATATTTATTTTTCCAGATAGAAGCATCATCTGATGATATACTCCCCTTAGCAACAAATGGTATACTAATTGAAAGTACAAAAAATTTAAATATAGGTGATTATATTGAAGTACCAATAGAAGAGGAAGAAGAATCAGTACATTATGAAGAGTTACATTTCAAAAGAGATATGTTTGTATACGATATTAACAACTGGTTTATATATAATTTAAGTGATGTAATGATTGCTATTGGTATTGAGTTATTTATTAATAAAAGTATTGAAGAAATGGAGCAAATATGGAAAGAATATGGATTTATGTTATTTGAAAATCGTCCGGGAGTAAAAGAAAATAATATTAATAATATTTATATGCAAAGTGATTCTTATAATATATTATCTCATGTATCAAATTTTGTATATATCAATAATGTTGGTGTATCTAATAGAGGATATATACCAGTACATTTTAAGTCAGAAGGTTATTGTTACACAAAAGAAATAGTAGAAGAAAATAAGGAATTATTTGAAGGAATAGAATTGGTTTTAAATGTACTTAATCCTAATGAAGATGAATTATGGGCAAGATTTCCTCTTTACGAACCTGTATATAGAGAACATATTTTTTATGATACTAAACCAAGAGTTTATTTTATTTATCCAATTGAATTGGAGAACACTAAAGATGATAAAAATTTTATATTTAAAAGAAATGCTATTATTTATGATGATGGGAGTTATGATTTAAAAAATATTAAAGAAAATGAATATAAATTTTTTGTTGATATGTTTGGAGATAATTTCTTTAATGATTGTATTATAGTAGAATCTAAGAATACGCCACATATACCTTTATCAGCTAAAATAACAAAAAGATTAAATCCGGGAGGTAATATATCGGCATATCCTATTTTAGGAGAAAAAAAGATAAATGATGGAACTGCGTGGTCGCAGAATTTTTCTATTGAAGGTGTTGGTAATAGAACAATAGGAGGAAAAAATTACAAATTTATTGAATATTCTGGATTAATAGATGTAAAAGCAACATTTTCAAAATGGAATTTGTCTTTTAGACCTTTTTCAATTTTTTGTAATAGTATATCTAAAAGTACAACTAATAATAGAGTATATATTGGATATAATGGAAATAATGCAGGAGTTATAAATTCAGGATGTAATTCAGCAGAACATTGTTATGTTAATATAATTACATATTATAAATATTTAAAATTAGATGCTACTATGAATGATGTATTAAATAGTAATTATATATTACCTAGTCCAGATAATAATTCAGATGGAATATTAAAAGAAAATTTTATATTACATGGAAACTGGTCTGTTTCTAAAAAACAAGGTGAATGTTGTAATTTATTTTGTAGTACACATCATTCCAATAGTTGGAGTGGTATTGTTGATACAGATTATTTTATATCAAATAGAATAGTAGCAGAAGATAATTATATGGGTCGGCAAAATGATAATTATATAATTCCATTAAACAGGGTGTTCGAATTTCCATTAGATCAAAATGCTTTATCATATTATGATAATAATAATAAACTTTTTGTAAAAAATAGTGATAATTTTACAACTACTCCCATGCCTTCAATTAATACAACTAGTAAAGATATAATATTTACAGTGTATGTTGAATTTAGTACATTTGACGGTGTTAAAAGAAAATTACCAATAAATATTACTTACAAGATAAGACCTTCGCATTGTTTATATGAAGGACAGGGTAATGATTACAATCATGATCCGCTTAATTATAAAGAGTATCAAGGATTAGATAATTTCGATGATTTTAAACAAGATGTTGGAAAGACTAAAGAATGGTATTTAATAAATAACAATGGTAATTTCAAATATGTAAAAAGTCATCCTTTAGTTCCACTTCCTAATAATATAGATCAAATAGCGTTAGATTAAAAAAAGGGCTGTCCATATCTTTGGACAGCCTTTTAAAAATAATAATAATTTATTAGGGTTGATTGTTTATAGTATTTATTGTTTCTATGACTTTTTCAGGTGAATTAAGGCAGTTTTCATCACAAGGTGTAATTAAAAAAGCTCCATGTAATGGATTTAAAAATTTTCCTATACAAAAAGTTATTAATCTAAAATCATCAATTGAAATATCTATATAAACGGTATCATCAGAATCACCAATTAAATCTGAATTACCGTCATTCGTAATATTAAAAGTGGGTATTTTTGAAACATCCATTAAATCTTCAAAAGATGTAATACCAAGTTCTTCTAAATCTTTTCCGTTAGTATATAAATAATTTCCAGCATAATTATTGATAAATAATATATATTTTCCATTTTCCTTATAATCATTAAATTCTGTATATTGAATATAATCAGTAGTATATCCGCTTACTCCAATTTGTTTATGGAAAGGTTTAAATGGAATTTTTTTGTATAAAAGTTCTTCATTATATTGAGCAATTGCGGAGAAATTATATTTGTAAGGCAGACTATTATTTTGTTCGGTGTTTATCCATGAAGAAGGTTTATATAGATAAAGTTGTATTGGATATATATTTGGTTTACTAACAAAATAATTTACAGTTAAATCGGTTAAATTGATAATTTTTTTTGTAATTATATTATCATCATCATCATTATCTTTATTTTCACATGCTATACAAGAAATTAAAAATAATAATCCTATTAAAACCAAACCCAAGAATTTTAATTTTTTCATAAAATACTCCTAATATTTTTTATATGATTTAGATTGAATAATATTTTAAGACACAATAATGTTATTAACAATAACAATAAAAGTACAATTTATTCATCATATAAATTATATACATTTTTATAGTAAACAAGAATTATAAAAATGTCAATATTTACCTATTTTAATGATATAGAAAAATGTAATTATGAGTTGCCAAAATAGCAATAGATATTTTATCTATAAATGATAATAATATTCTCCTTTTAAAAATAATAATAAGATAAAAAGAAAGAGATAAAACAAATAAAATGCTTATAGCAAACCATTGTAGATAAGTTAAAGCTAATTGTCAATAGCAGTAATAGAAGTAATATAATTAAGAATGAAAAGAACGATTAACTCTGCAATTCGCTTGATTTTCAGTAAAAATGTTAAAAATTACAGAGAAATTCTTAAATATTCGCAGGAAAAACTGGCTGAAAAAGCGGGAATTTCGGTTCAAACTATTAAAGATATTGAAAGTTGCAGAAGATGGGTTAGTGATAAAACCCTTACAATGCTTGCAAAAGCATTAAATGTCCCTGAATTTCAACTTTTTTTACCAGATAAATATATAAAAGACAAAAAATATAAGAAACCTGCCTTAAAAAGCCTTATGACACTGAAAAGCAAGGTACAATTACTTATGGATGAGCAGTTTGAGGTTGCTGTAAAATCTGGCGATTTTTCATAAAAATATAAATATTAAATGAAAATTATGGCACATGCTCTATAACATCCCCCGGCTGGCATTGAAGAGCAGTACATATCCTATCTAGAGTAGTTCCGTCAATAGATTGATTTTTTGACAATTTTGCCAAAGTAGCAGGGCTTAACTTAGCCAAGGTTAATAAATCGGTCTTTTTTAACCCCTTGTCTATCATCAATTTCCAAAGGGGTTTATAACTTATTCCCATAAATCCTCATAAAATAGTTTTCTTTACCATAATATACATAAATTTAATAAAAGTAAATAAATTATTTAAAATTCTGTATTTTTTACTTGACAAAAAATTCAGTATGCCATATAAATATTTCGGATATGTGAATATTATAAGGGGGCTATTTTTGACAATTAATTCCAAGGTTTTTGAGAGGCTGTTTTTTCCGCTTAACAAGGAGGTTTATGGGCTTATCCAGAAAGTCCTAGATAAGATAGGGGATAAACAGAAAAACTTCAATATTTCAATTAGTTATAATGAGCCTGATTTGGATATTGAAAAAATGAGCGTTCATATAATCTGTTATTTCCAAACGGTTTAAATATGATTCCCGGAGGAGATGCAGGGCGCAGGTTGTTTGAAAATAAAAAGGCATCATAAATAATTAAGGAGAAAATTATGGAAAACAAGAAAGAAATCGTAAAGTGTTTAGAAGACATTATCAAAGGAAGCTCACAGGCTAGAAAATGGTATTTAAAAACCGATCTTAAAGTTCGCTTAAAACTACTCGTGGAAGAGGATCATGGATTTAGTGAATTTATTAACTTATGGAAACGATTAAATATTATAAGGAAAGATTTTGGAGATACTTCACAAGCAATTATTGATGAAGCAGTAGAGGAATTAGCACAGGAGCTAAAAATTTATGATAATTGGGCAAAAAGAGCGAATCTAAAACTTGAAAAATTACTGGATTTGAAAGATGAAGACGTACAAATATTATAGGGGAGGTAAATAATGAAGAATAAAAATGAATTAAACAAAGGTTCAATATCCTCTATTAATTTAGTTATAGAAAAACCTGATAGTTGGCTTTTATCTGATGATGACAATACAAAACTTTACGCATTACAAATAGGATTAAATGTAATGAGTACCGTAAGGGTTATAGAAGATGCTGCTATAGCAGGGGAAATAAAAACAAAGAAAGAATTGAAAAATACTTTATATGAATTAAAAAAGAATAATTATCCAATTTCTAATGAAATGATAAAAGATGTTTTAAATGTTGTTGAAAATAGGATAAAGATTAATGATGATTATTATGAAAAGGAAAAAGAAAATGATTTAATTGAAACAGTAACTAAAGCTATAAAAAAGATTGAAGAAAGTGATGAGCCAAAACATCCATTTGAATTATGCGGTATCGATCATTATCATGGATGGTATGGGCTTACTTTACCAATAATTGAAGAAATACGTTTGTATAATAATATTAATCAATTTAATAAAATTAGAATAACTCAAATAAAGGAAAAATTTGGAACTCTTAATATTTATGTTTCTAAAGCTCCTGAATACATAAGAAATATGATATTGAAAGCGGAAAGAGAAAGCAGATACATTTGCGAAAAATGCGGAGCTAGAGGCAAAACAGTTAAAATAAGGGATTGGTATTGGACATTATGCGAGGAGCATAAAAAAGCAAAAGAAGACGCAAATCATGATGACAGATTAGAACGTAAGATATACAAAAATATAATGAATGATAAAAAATATGATTTGACGGAAGATGATGAGATAAAATCGGAAGAAAAGGAAGGTTAAATATGGATATTAATAATAAAGCCTTAAATATAATTATAGAGCAGAATAATACATCCTCAATTACTTGTGATTATCATAATACAAGAAAATACGGTTATGTAAATACTAGTTATTTTAATTTCAGAAAAAGTATTGTTTCTGTGGATATAGACAGTAAGTATTATAATTTATCCTCTGGTTATAGGAAACAATTCTCTAACATTTATAAATTAGCGTTTGGAAATAAAGAAACTCTTAAATTTAATATCTTTGATGAAATAGAGAAAGATACCGCATTCAATGATGCTTTTGAAATCGCAAATATTCTAGTAAAGAATTCTGATATTTTAAAAAATGATTATTCTTTTAATTTATATGATAATGTGAGAGATTTTCTTTTAATGCTTATATTGCATGTTAAATGCTCTGATTATAGTGAAAAAAATCTTTACGGTTGTTTTAATATGCTTTTAATTTATGTAAGCGAGAATGAAAATAATAATCAAAGAGATTTAAATGATTTTTTTGATAATATTATTAGTAGCCCTCATTGTTCATTTGAGATACATGAATATATAAGTAATAACTCAAAAAGATTTAAAAATATGAATAAAACCGCAATAGAAATGATTTATCACAAAGTATTATCTTTATTAAATATATTTCAGAATTACAATCTTCGTATGATTAGCTCAAAAAGTGATTTTTGTATTAAAGATTTTATAATGAATAAGCCAAAGTCTTTATATATAACATTACCGTCATCTGATATAGAAATAAACAATTCTTATATAAAAATGATAATAATATTTTTTATTAATAAAATAAAGAAATATTTTGATCAAAAAACATTTAACAATAATTCTTTTTTATTACTTATTGATGATTTCCAAAACATTGTTTCTGAATCTAATTATATGTATTTTAATAAAAAGATTATTTTACCTAATAAAAAGTTTAATTGTCAAAACAAATTCAATATACCTGTAATATCTACAAGAGAAAACTTATTAAAAGAATGTAAAAAATCAATTAAACCGGATTTAAAAAAAAGACAATGGTATCATATCCCGGATGAAGTTTATATGCAAAATGAAGAAACTGCTTTTGAACCATTATTTGTATCAAAAATACCAAATGACGATGAGCTTAATGCTATACAAGATAGAATTGAGCTTTTTGATGATGATAACAACAAAAATGATAATACTGATTATAAAAATATAAGAGAAGATATAAATGATAGAAAAATACAAAGTTTATTTAATCGCTCAGATTATTCATCATCAGATAACAAAGACGCTGATTATGAAAGAAACAGAAACAATATAGAAATTATCTTACATAAAAAAATAATACATAAGAATATGTATTATTCTAAAAAAAATGAACAGGAAATAAATGAGCTTTTTTATACATTTTCTCGTGATGTATTGAATAAGATTATGAATAATTTAGAACAAAAGAAAAAAAGACAAGGTATTATTTGTATTCTTGCTGGAAGCGCGGGAACAGGAAAAACAGAAACTGCTCTTCAAATAGCCAAAAAATGTAAAAGAAATATAGTAAAATATGACGCTACACAAATATCTACGAGTTTTATTGGTATTTCTGCATGTAAAGTAAAAGAGATATTTGAAAGTTATTATAAGGTAGTAAAACACTCTATTAACTGTCCTATATTATTTCTTAATGAAGCTGATTCAATATTTTCAAGAAGAATAGATTTAAGTTATAGCATAAATCAAGTCGCAAGTGTAGATGAAAACAGGACACAAACAATATTATTAGAAGCTCTTGAAAATTTTAAAGGAATAATGCTTGCAACTACAAATAATATCATTAATTTTGATCCTGCTTTTGAAAGAAGGTTTTTATATAAAATAGTTTTTGACAAACCTGATCAAAAAGCGAGAATGATGATTCTTAATGATAAGATACCAGAGCTAAATGAAGAAGAACGTCAATTTATTGTAAATAATTATAATCTTACAGGAGCGCAAATTGAGAATATTTCACAAAAACTAGAAATTAAAAAAGTAATTAAAGACAAAGTTTCATTTGATGAAATAAAGAATTTCTGCAAAGGTGAAACTGATAATTGTTTTACTCAAATAGAAAAACATATTGGTTTTAAATAATGGGAATTATATTTAACTAAAATGAAATAAGATTAGATTCACAATTAGCCAAGGAAGATGGATTTTTAATTACTGTTGTTGAAATAAGCCAATTGACAGATATTATACAATTGTTCGATTAACTCTTTGTTTCTATTTTTTTATCAGGAACATATTTAATAATATCATTAGGCTGACAATCAAAAACGGTACATAATTTATTAAGTGTAGAAAGATTGATGGACTTGTTTTTTGACATATTAGCAATAATACAGGGGCTTAGACCTGCGATATTGGTTAATTCGTACTTTTTCAAGCCTTTTTCAATTAAGAGATGCCAGAGCGGTTTAAAACTGATAGCCATAAAGACCCCCAAATCAGACTTTATATACTAAAATATACAGAAAATATCAGGAAAAATCAATAAAATATTAGGAATTTAGTAGAAAATTATTGACAAAAACTACTAAATACTGTATAATTTATACATATAATAGTAGTTTATAAAAAAGAAGGGAAATTTTAAGTTTTTTTATTGAAAAGTCATGCGTATAATTTTATAATCTTTTTTATCACTGAAAAAAGTGGTTTTTCGGTGTTGTATTAAAGTACGAAGAAAAGGAAGGTTGCTGGCAACATGAAGTATTGTATTATAAGATTAAGTTTAGATAATAAATTATACGCATGGCAATTCATTTTGAAAAAAATAATTGCCTATGACATACAAAGAGTTTGAGCAATATTTTCCTGATGAAAAATCAGCAATAGAATACTTTATAAAAATAAGGTATAACAATGAATTAAAATGTAATCATTGTAAAAACACTGTTATTTACGGTTATAAGAACAGATTAAAAATATTTTATTGTAAAGAATGCAACAATACATTTTCAGTATTTAAGGGAACAATATTCGAGAAATCAAGTACAAGTATAAAAATGTGGTTTTATGCCATAAAATTGTTCTTAAATTCAAAAAAAGGATTACCTGCAAAACAGCTTCAAAGAGAAATAGGTGTAACATATAAGACGGCATGGCGAATGCTAAATAAGATACGTTTAGCCATGAGTAACTATGAAAATGAAAAAATATTCAAAAAATTGGTGGAAATAGATGAAACTTATGTAGGAGGCAGACCTAGAAACAATAAACATGATAAAGAAAAAATATGTATTAGTAAGTATGGCAGAGGAACTGCTAAAATACCTGTAGTCGGAATTAAAGAAAGAAAAACTGGAAATGTAGTAGCAAAAGTAATGTTACCAGATAGGAGAGGAAGAAGAGTATCAGGTCAACAGCTATATAAATATATAAGTGATAACTGTGAAATAGGAACACTTGTAATAAGTGATGAATTTAGAAGTTATTTGATACTAGATAAGGAAAATTCGGGTTTCAGACATAAAGTAATAAAGCATAGAAACGAATTTAGTAGAGGAAGAGGAATACATACTAACGGAATAGAAGGTCATTGGGCTAGAATTAAAAGATGCAGATACGGCATTTATCATTATATTTCTCTAAAATATTTACAGATGTATATAAATGAAAACAGTTTCAGGCAAAATCATTTGAATTTAAACTCCGTAAAAATATTTAATAAATTACTGAAACAAAGTATAATAATTAATAAGAATATTGGAAAAAAGAAATGACAATATCTCAATTTATGATAAATTTTCCAGATGAAAGAACAGCAATTAATTATTTTATAAATTTACGGTACGAAGGAAAGGTAGTATGTCCATATTGTAATGATCACAGGTATGTATATAAATATAGATATAGAAGCAAGGTATTTTTTTGTAAGGAATGTAATAATACATTTTCACCGTTTAAAAATACGATATTTGAGAAAAGCAGTACAAAATTATTACAATGGTTTTATGTAATACATTTAGTATTAAATGATAAGAGGGGTGTATCAGCAGAAATGCTGAAAAGAGAAGTAGGAGTAACATATAAGACGGCGTGGAAAATGCTACAGAAGATAAGGCTTGCGATGGGAAAAGATGTTTGCAGGGTAAGTTTTAAGGGAATAGTTGAGGTAGATGAAGCATATATAGGCGGTAAAAACAGGTTTAAAAGAAAAAGAAATCCAAAATTTGGAGGAAGAACAGATAAAACAGGTATATTTGGGATGAAGGAAAGGTGGGGTGATAGAATATATTTAAAACTGTTAGTACCCAATTCAAAGGGAGAAACGACAACAGGAGAGCAATTATACAATATAATAAAAAGCATTTGTAAGACAGGAAGCGTTATAATAAGTGATGAATTTATGGCATATACTATATTGGATAAAGAAGGTTCAGGATATATACACAAGACGATAAATCATTCTTTAGGATTCAGTGATGGTGATGGTATACATACAAACGGCATCGAGGGGATATGGTGTAACTTGAAAAAGACGTTATTTGGAACATTTACAAGTATATCTTTAGATTACTTACAGAGATATTTAGATGAATATTGTTTTAGGTACAACCATAAGGGCAAATCGCATATGGAAACATTTGACATAGTATTAAAAAATTGCATAAATCTTTAAAGAATATAAATTCAGATATATAATCCTCTTTTGTTTAATTAAAATGATACAATAAAGACTATTGTAATTATTTTTACAAAAGAGTATAATTAAAAAGCAATAAATATTTTTGTAATGAAATTAAATTATAAAAAATTATTGACAAAAATAAAAGAGTAAGGTGAATAATGAAAAAGGAAAATTTTGGATTCTATTTTTTAGGTCAAAGTTGTACGAGAGGGGATAGTTCCCTTACAATATTTAAACCTATTACATATTATAGTTATTGCGCTTAACGTTCTAGGTAACTGACGTTTTGCCAGCCCGAATAAAGGCTTGCGAAGCAAGACCAGGGCTGGCAAAATGTGGGTGAGGAAGGCGTGGGAACTAGCCGCAGGC